>JGI24133J20442_1000133_pt1 | contig 21891 bp, 19 predicted proteins | sample BarGraNGADG00311_2_FD_20442 | JGI IMG/M metagenome (IMG submission 20442)
TGGCTCGGCCCGCACGCGCTGGACTCGTGGCGCATCGACGTCGCCAACATGACCGGCATCCACGGCGCCATCAACCTCAGCCACGAGGTGGCCACCACCATCCGGCGCACCATGGCGCAGGCGACGGCGGAGCCGTTCCTCATGGCCGAGTCCAACTTCGACGCCGGCCGGGACCTCCTCGGGGACGGCTATCAGGGCACGATGAACTACGCCGCGTTCACCCGGCCGCTGTGGCAGTGGCTCCTTCCTCCCCAGGCCCGCCCCTGTGGCCATGGCAAGTACCCCTCCCTGCCGAACCTCCCCGGCACGCGCGTGGTCGCGGCCATGCGCGAACTCTGCGGGGTGANGCCCTGGCAGGCGACGCTGCACGCGATGAACCTGATCGGGTCCCACGACACCCACCGCGTGGCCTCCCTGCTCGGGGACCCGGGCCGCGTGGACGTCGCGTTCGGGATGCTCGCCGCCTACCCCGGTGTCCCGATGATCTACGCGGGCGACGAGATCGGGCTGGCGACGATGGGGCCCGAGTACGCCCGCATCCCCATGCCCTGGGCGCATGAGGAGCGCTGGGACCAGCACCGCCTCGCGCACACCCGGGCGCTCTTCACCGCGCGTGCGTCGAGCGAGGCGCTGCGGCGTGGCGGCCTGCGCTGGCTCGCCGTGGACGACGACGCCGTCACGTTCCTCCGCGAGGCGCCCGGCGACCGGGTGCTCGTGCACGCGGCGCGCGCCGACCACCCCACTGTCCGCCTCCCGGTGTCCGTGGTCGGCAGCGTCCTGACCGGCCTCGCCGGCGCACCCGACCTGCGCGCCGACGCGTCCGGCGTCGTCGCACTCCCCGACTCCGGGCCCGCGTTCGCAATGTGGCGGCTCTCGGACTGAACCAGCCGCACGGCGCTCAGCCCCCGGAGGTGTCGATCTCGGCACCTGCGACGGTGGCGCGTTCCGCCCCGACCAGCCATGGCGAGTCGAGCCAGCCCTCGGGCAGGTGCGGCGACCTGGGACTCCCCGCCCGCCCGCGCGGGCCCTCGGCGCCGTCGCCGGGGTACGGGAGGTCGAGGTCGAGCCCGGTGAGGCGGGCATCCAGCTCCGCGAGCGAGGACACGAGCCCGAGTTGCTGCCGCGCCTCCCCACCCACCGGGTACCCCTTGAGGTACCAGGCCATGTGCTTGCGCATCTCCCGCAGTCCGCGGCCCTCGTCCCCGAGGTGGTCCACCATGAGCTCGGCGTGGCGCCGGATAGTGGCCGCCACGACCCGCAGGCCCGGGCGCACGCGGGTGTCGCTGCCGTGGAAGGCGGCGACGACGTCGGTGAACAGCCACGGCCGCCCCTGGCACCCCCGCCCGATGACGACGCCGTCGCAGCCCGTCTCCCGCACCATCGCGAGCGCGTCCTCCGCTGACCAGATGTCCCCGTTTCCGAGGATCGGCACGCCCGTGACCTCGTCCTTCAGTCGGGCGATCGCGTCCCAGCGCGCCTTGCCGGAGTAGTACTGCGCCGCGGTGCGGGCGTGCAGCGCGATGCCCGCGACCCCGGCGTCCGCGGCGGCGCGGGCGGCGTCCAGGTAGGTGAGGTGCTCGTCGTCGATCCCCATGCGCATCTTGACGGTGACGGGGACCTCATGCCCGCGTGCCCGGGAGGCGCTCGCGCCGGCCTCCACGGCGGCCCGCACGATGTCCCGGAACAGGTCACGCTTCCACGGGAGGGCGGACCCGCCCCCACGCCGGGTCACCTTGGGGACCGGGCAGCCGAAGTTGAGGTCCACGTGGTCGGCCCAGCCCTCCTCCACCAGGATCCGCACCGCCGCCGCGACGGTGTCCGGGTCCACGCCGTAGAGCTGCACGGAGCGCACCGGGTCCGCCTCGTCCGGCGTGATCATGAGCATCGTCTCGGGGGTGCGCTCGACGAGCGCCCGCGACGTGATCATCTCCGTGACGTACAGGCCGGCGGGCGCGAAGGGCGGCCGCGCCTCCGGGAACTCCCCGGTCAGGGGCAGGCCCGTCAGCCCCGCCTCCCGGCAGAGGCGGCGGAAGGGCGGGTTCGTGACGCCGGCCATGGGAGCCAGGACCACCGGCGTGCCGAGGGTGACGGCGCCGAGCGCGAGCGTCATGCCGGCACGCCCGCGACGGCGGGCGCCACCCGCGCCGTGGCGGGGACGAGGGCGGCCGCGACCGCCGTCGTCATCGGGATCGCGAGGATGAGCCCGATCGACGCCACAAGGGTGCGGACGATCTCCTCGGCGATCTCGCTCGCCATGAGGGTGTCCAGCACCGAGCGGTCGATGAGGGCCGCGATGAGGAGCATGGGCAGCGCCGACCCCACGTAGGCGAACGCGAGGGTGTAGACCGTGGACGCGATGTGGTCGCGCCCGATGCGCATCCCGCCGGAGACCAGCCGGGCCCGCGACAGGCCGGGGTTCGCGCCGTGCAGCTCCCACACCGCCGAGGCCTGCGTGATCGTGACGTCGTTGAGCGCGCCGAGCCCGGCGATCACCAGGCCGCACAGCAGCACGTCGCGCAGGGATATCCCCGGGAAGGCGGTCCCCAGGACGAGGGCCGTGTCCGACTGGGCCCCGGTGAGGTTCGCCCACCCGATCGACGCGTAGCCGAGCACCACCGTGATCACCAGCCCGGCGAAGGTGCCGAGCAGGGCCGTGGTGGTGCGGATCGAGATGCCGTGGGCCAGGTAGACGGCGAGGAACATCATGGCCGTGGAACCCACCAGCACCACCGCCAGGGGGTTCGCGCCGGACATGATCGCCGGCAGGATGAACATCCCGGTGACCGCCAGGGAGGCGACGAGGCCCAGCACGGCCGCCAGGCCCTTCCAGCGCGCGACGGCGGCGACCACCGCCAGGTACAGGACCACGAGAAGGGCGATCGGGACCTCGCGGTGGAAGTCGTAGAAGACGTACGGGCTGCCGCTGCCCATCGCGTCGGGGGTGAACATCACCGTGACGCGGTCACCGACGTCGAGGCCGTTGAGGAGGATCTCGGCGGGCACCTGGATCGGGACGTTCTGGCCCTCGCCCACCCCGCTGAGCAGGTCCGCGCGCACCTCGGCGCCCTGCATGGGGTCGATCTCCTCCCCGCCCCCGACCGGGATGATCGCGCTCACGCGCGCCGATTCCAGCGTCACGCCGGTCCCGCCGAGCGGCAGCGAGCCCACAGGGGTCTCCCCGCGCGGCCAGAGCAGCAGCAGCCCCACCACCGTGGCGAGGAGGATCGGGATCGTGATGGCCGCGAGGACCGCCCGGACCCTCCCCCGCTGGCGCGGGGGCAGGTCCGCGGTGGTGGTCCCGTGGATGTGCATCAGCAGCTGGGCAGGCGTGCCGCGAGGTAGTCCTTCACCTGGCCGATGCCCACGCGCAGTTGCGACATCGAGTCGCGGTCTCGAATGGTCACGGCCTGGTCCTCCAGCGAGTCGAAGTCCACTGTGACGCAGAACGGCGTCCCGATCTCGTCCTGGCGGCGGTAGCGGCGGCCGACCGCGCCGGCGTCGTCGAAGTCGACGTTCCAGTGGCCGCGCAACTCCTGGGCGAGGTCCCGGGCCACTGGCGAGAGCCGCTCGTTGCGGGACAGCGGCAGCACGGCGGCCTTGACGGGCGCGAGGCGCGGGTCGAGGCGCAGGACGGTGCGCTTGTCCACGCCGCCCTTCGCGTTCGGGGCCTCGTCCTCGTGGTAGGACTCCACCAGGAACGCCATGAGGGATCGGGTCAGGCCCGCGGCCGGCTCGATGACGTATGGCACCCACCGCTCGCCCTTGGCGGGGTCGAAGTAGGACAGGTCCTGGCCGGAGTGCGAGGCGTGTGTCCCGAGGTCGAAGTCGGTGCGGTTGGCGACGCCCTCGAGTTCCCCCCACTCGCTGCCGATGAATCCGAAGCGGTACTCGATGTCAACGGTGCGCTTTGAGTAGTGGGACAGCTTCTCCTGGGGGTGCTCGTAGTGCCGCAGGTTCTCCCGGGAGATGCCGAGGCCCGCGTACCAGTCGGTGCGGGTGTCGATCCAGTACTGGTGCCACTCCTCGTCCGTGCCGGGCTCGACGAAGAACTCCATCTCCATCTGCTCGAACTCGCGGGTGCGGAAGATGAAGTTGCCCGGCGTGATCTCGTTGCGGAACGACTTGCCGATCTGGCCGATGCCGAACGGCGGCTTCTTCCGGGAGGTGGTCATCACGTTCATGAAGTTCACGAAGATCCCCTGGGCGGTCTCCGGGCGGAGGTAGTGCAGCCCGGACTCGTCCTCCACCGGGCCGAGGTAGGTCTTCAGGAGGCCGTTGAACATACGGGGCTCGGTCCACTGGCCGCGCGTGCCGCAGTTGGGGCACGGGACCACGGTCATCTCGACGGCGTCCGGGTCGCCCAGGCTCTTGCGCTCGGCGTACTCCTCCTGCAGGTGGTCCTTCCGGAAGCGGTGGTGGCAGGAGGTGCACTCCACCAGCGGGTCCACGAAGGCGGCGAGGTGGCCCGAGGCCTCCCACACCCTGGTCGGCAGGATCACCGAGGAGTCCAGCCCGACGATGTCGTCCCGCGACGTCACCATGGAGCGCCACCACTGCCGCTTGATGTTGTCCTTCAGTTCCACACCGAGGGGCCCGTAGTCCCACGCCGACCTGGTACCGCCGTAGATCTCTCCACAGGGGTAGACGAACCCGCGCCGCTTGGCGAGCGCGATGACGTTGTCCAGAGCCGATGCGGCCATGGGGTTCCCTTCGTTCACGTCCGCGCCTGGCTGGCGCGGAGGAGGCTCCCAACAGGCTACCGGTCGGCGGGAGGAGGCCGTGAATCCGGCTCGACGCGCGATTATCTGACAGAACCGGTTACGCTGTCAGGGCGCCGCGCGGGCATGGCGTGAGGAGGGAGCGGGATGCAACGGATGACGCGTCAGCGCCTCGCCGTGCTCGACCTCCTCGCTGACCAGGCGGACTTCCGCAGCGCCCACCAGATCCATGAGTCGTTGCTCTCCCGGGGGGAGAGCGTGGGGCTGGCCACCGTCTACCGCAACCTCCAGGCGCTCGCCGAATCGGGCGACCTCGACGTCCTCCGCGTCGACGGCGAGAGCCTGTACCGCAAGTGCGCGCGCGCCGTCCACCACCACCACCTGGTCTGCCGGTCATGCGGCCTCACGGTGGAACTGCAGGGCGACGTCGTCGAACGGTGGGCGCGCGAGCTCGCGGAGCGGAACGGGTTCGTCGAGGTGGAACACACGCTGGAATTCTTCGGATTGTGCGCGACCTGCGCGGGAGGGGACGACTGATGCCCGACTTCATTGCCGAGGGGCCGTTCTGGCTGGTGTTCACCTTCCTGGTCGTGGTGGTCTTCCTCCGCGCCCAGGCCACCTACTGGCTCGGTTCCTGGGCCACCTCGCTCACCCTGCGACACGTGCGTCCGCGTGAGGGATGGCGCAGGAGGCTGGTCCACCGCCTGGACAGCCCGGCCACCGACCAGGGAGTCGCGGCGATCCACCGCTGGGGGCTCGCGATCATCCCGGTCTCCTTCCTCACCGTGGGGCTCCAGACCATGGTGAACGCCGGGGCCGGGGTGCTGCGGATGCCGTGGTGGAAGTACACGCTCGCGATGCTGCCGGGGTGCGTCGCCTGGGCGACGATCTACTCGACCATCGGGTTCGCCGTCTGGGAGGCGGCGCTCGCCGCGTCGGCCGGCTCGCCGTGGGGCATCGCCGGGATGGCGGCCACCGCCCTCATCGTCGCCGCCACCGTGCTGGTGCGGCGCCGTCGCCAGACGGCCAGGGCCGCCCTCATCCTCATCGAGCCCGACGCCGAGGCCGCCTGACCCCCTGACCCGCGGCCCGGCTAGGTGGGGCGGTCCTCCGCCGCGCCGAAGCGCCGGTCCCGCCTGGCGTAGATCTCCACCGCGCGCCAGAGCGTCCGGCGATCGCACTCCGGCCAGGCCTCGTCCAGGAACACCATCTCCGCGTACGCGCTCTGCCACAACAGGAAGTTGGAGATGCGCTGCTCGCCCCCGGTGCGCAGGAACAGGTCGACATCGGGCATGTCGGGCTCGTCGAGGTGCCGGGCGATGGTCCGCTCCGTCACGTGGGCCGGGTCCAGGCGCCCGTCGCGCGCCTGCGTGGCGATCTCGCGGACGGCGTCGACGATCTCCGCCCGCCCACCGTAGTTGACGCACATGGTCAGCGTGCAGACGTCGTTCCCCGCGGTGAGCCGCTCGGCCTCCTCCAGCTCCTGGATCACGGTGCGCCACAGCCGCGGCCGCCTGCCGGCCCAGCGGACGCGCACCCCCCAGGAGTTCATGACGTCCCGGCGCCGGCGCAGCACGTCCCGGTTGAACCCCATGAGGAAGCGCACCTCGTCGGGCGAGCGCTTCCAGTTCTCGGTGGAGAACGCGTAGGCGCTGATGTGCTTGACACCGATGTCGATGGCGCCGGCGACGACGTCGAGCAGCGCCGCCTCCCCCGCCTTGTGGCCCTCCACCCGTGGCAGGCCGCGGGCGTTGGCCCAGCGCCCGTTGCCGTCCATGACGACCGCCACGTGGTTCGGGACGAACATCGCGGGGATCGCGGGGGCGGTGGCGCCGGACGGGTGCGGCGGCGGGGGGTTGCTCATGTGCGCTCCACGAGGCGGATCGACCGGAGTTGACGTTCGATGTGCCACTGCAGGTAGGCCGTGACCAGGCCGGAGGCCTCGGTGCGGACGCGCTGCCCGGAACCCTCGGCCGCCGCCCAGTCACCGGAGAGGAGGGCGCCGAGGAGGTCCAGCGTCGCCGCCTCGGGCGCCGCGGACCCGGCCGGCCGGCACGCGGCGCACACCGCCCCGCCCGCCTCGATGTGGAAGGCCGAGTGCGGCCCCGGCGTGCCGCACACCGCGCAGTCATGGAAGCTGGGCGCCCAGCCGGCGACCGCGAGCGCGCGCAGGAGGTAGGAGTCCAGGACCAGCTGGGGGGCGTGGCGGCGCGTGGCGAGCGCATGGAGGGCGCCCACGAGCAGCAGGTACTGCTGTGGCGTCGGTTCGCCGCCGTCGTCGGTGACGCTCGTGGCGGTCTCCACCATCACGGTGGCGCAGGTGTACAACGGGTAGTCGAGGGCGAGGTTGCGGCCGTAGGGATTGATGGTCTCCACCTGCGTGACGAGGTCGAGCGACCGCCCGCGGTGGACCTGGACCTCCACGAGGCTGAACGGTTCGAGGCGGGCGCCGATGCGCGACGTCGTGCGCCGCACCCCCTTGGCGACCGCGCGAACCTGGCCGTGCTCCCGCGTGAGCATGGTGATGATGCGATCCGCCTCGCCCAGCTTGTGGGTGCGCAGGACCACCGCCTCATCCCGGTAGAGCTTCACAGGCCAATTGTCACCCCGCGCGACCGCGGGGCACCACCACCTCGCGTCCCGTGGCTGCAGCGCCGTCAGGACCTTCGGCCCACCGCCACCCCCAGCGGGGACTCCGGCCGGATGAACAACACCACCGCGATCGCCACCACCACGACGACCACGTTCACCACCGCCACCACCCACCCGCCGGTGGCGGCAAGCGGCCCGATCGCAACCAGCCGGGGCATGAGGGTGAAGGTGAGCACCTGCGCGCCGAGCCACACCGCCACCAGCTGCCACGCGAGGAGGCGCGCCTTCCGCCGCCACTCCCGCGGCGTCCTGCGGTCCCCGAAGAGGGCNGAGACCGCGGCGAAGGTCGAGACCCAGGCCAGCACGACCCCGGCCACGCAACTCCCGGCGAGCAGTGGGTAGTCGTGGTCCACCTCGAAGTGGACCGGCCACTGCCAGACGTACGTGGAGGGTCCGAGGTCCGAGCCCAGGACGAAGGTGAGCGCACACAGCCAGGCGATCACGAGCGCCACCGTCCACCGCGGCTCGAAGGCCCGGGACGCGTCCTCCTCCCCGACCACGCCGCGCACGGCGCCGAACCACGCTTCCGTCAGTTCGCGGGCGCGGTCGACGGGGGCGTGGGAGTCGTGCGACCGCACCATGACCGTGCGGTCGTAGGCCCGGGCCACCACCACGCGGACGGGGGCGCCGTCCCAGGTGTCGTAGAGCTGGGCCGAGACCTCGCCCACGTCGGAGGGCCAGGTGCGGTCCTCGACGTTCCACTTGTTCTCCTCCACGGACACGCGGCTGCGGGTGCGCCAGTAGGCGGCCACCGCCCCGCCGTCCACCGGGACGACGACGCGCTCCGGTTCCAGCCCCGGCCGCAGCGGGGCGGTGAACGCCTCCCGGGGCGCGTCCAGCCAGCGTGGGTCCGGCCCGGGCGTGGGCTTGCCCTCCCGGGGCGCGCGGCGTTGGGGGCGGGGTAGGCACGCGAGTCCGTACAGCACCGCCGCGGCGAGGGCGAGCCAGTACCCGGGGGGCCACTCGATGTAGGGGTCGCGGGGCGGGCGCAGCAGGAAGACCGTGGCCACCGCCGTCCAGGCCCACCCAATCGTGGCGCGCACGTGGGCGGGGCGGAACCTGCGGGCGGCGAGCACCCGCGGCGGGAGGGCTCGGCGCGTGACGTGCGCGGTCAGGAGCGCCATACCCAGCAGCACCGCGAGGTACGTGCCCACTGCCACCGCGTGCGCCGTGGGCGTGGCCTGCTGCTCGCGCATGGAGCCGAGCCACGCCGCACCGAGTGCGGAGAGCCACAACACCACCCTCCCCGCCGTCCGGATCGGGGGGTAGCGCCGGTGGGGGCCGTAGTGCTCGTCGAGGACGTCCAGTTCGCGCCGGACCTGCGCTGCCGTGGGACCCGCGGCTTCGCAGATGAGCGCCGTGTCGCTCCGCCAGTCGATGACGAGGCGCGCCCCCAGGAAGCCGCCCGCCACGGGGAGCACCACTTGCGTGAAGCGCCACCGGACCAGGGTCTGGTCGCCGGCGAGTTCGCCGGCGTGCTCGTCGAAGGCCCTCATGGTGGCACCCGCGTCCCGCAGCCACGGGCGGCGCGAAACCAGCCGCGCGCCGTCGTCCGCCGTGACGTGGAACAACACCTCGGAACGCACCCCGAGGTGGAGCGCCCGCGCGGCGACGTCGTCGACGAGCGGGAAGGCGGGCGGGCTGGCGAGGCCGTCGGACACCCCTTCAGGGTACGGCGGCCCCACCGGCCCGACAACGAGCCCAGCTGCCCGCTACCGGAGGGCGCGGTTGACCGCGGAGACGATCGCCTTGAACGAGGCGGTGGTGATGGANGGGTCGATCCCGACGCCCCACAGCACCTGGCCGTCCACCTCGGCCTCCACGTAGGCGGCCGCGTACGCGTCCCCGCCCGCGGACAGCGCGTGCTCCACGTAGTCGAGCACCTTGACATCCACGCCGACATGCCTGAGCGCTTCCGTGAAGGCGTCGATGGGGCCGTTGCCGGTGGCCGCGAGCACCTTCTCCTCACCACGGTCAACCACGGTGACGGTGAGGACGGCGCGCTTGCCCTCGTCCGCCGTCGTCACGGTCGTGCCACGCATGGAGAAGCGTCCCCACGGCGTGAGGCCCTCCGCGGCCGAGGCCGGCAGGTACTCGTCGGCGAAGATCTCCCAGAGCTTCTCCGCGCTGATCTCGCCGCCGAAAGTATCCGTGTGCTTCTGCACGATCCCGGCCAGCTCGATCTGGAGGCGGCGCGGCAGCTCCAGGTTCCGCGTGGAGGACAGCAGGTAGGCGATGCCGCCCTTGCCGGACTGCGAGTTGACCCGCACCACGGCCTCGTAGGTCCGGCCCAGGTCGTGCGGGTCCACCGGCAGGTACGGCACCTGCCACGGCACCGCGTCCTCGCTGCCGGCGATGGCAACCTGCTTCGCGCGCTGCACGAAGCCCTTCTTGATGGCGTCCTGGTGGGAACCGGAGAACGCGGTGTAGACGAGGTCGCCGCCGTAGGGGTGGCGGGGGTGCACGTCCATCTGGGTGCAGTGCTCCACGGTGCGGCGCACGTGGTCGATGTTCGACAGGTCCACCTCGGGGTCCACGCCCTGCGAGAACAGGTTGAGGGCCAGTGTGACGAGGTCGACGTTGCCCGTGCGTTCGCCCTGTCCGAACAAGCAGCCCTCGACGCGGTCCGCGCCGGCCATGACGGCCAGTTCCGCGGAGGCGACGGCGGTGCCGCGGTCGTTGTGCGGGTGGACGGAGACGCAGACGTGCTCCCGCCGGGACAGGTGGCGGCTCATCCACTCGATCTGGTCCGCGTACACGTTGGGGGTGCAGCGCTCCACGGTGGCGGGCAGGTTCAGGATGATCTCCCGGCCCGGGCCCACCTCCCACGTGTCCATGACCGCCTCGCACACCTCGAGCGCGAAATCGAGCTCGGTGTCCACGAAGACCTCCGGGGAGTACTCGTAGCCGAACACCACGTCGTCCGGCAGGACCTTCTCCGCGTACGCCATCACGTCCCGCGTCCCGGTGACGGCGAGGTCCAGGGTCGCGGCGCGGTCGTTGCGGAACACCACCTCGCGGAACACCGGGGCGGTCGCGTTGTAGAGGTGCACGCTCGCGCGCGGGATGCCCAGGACCGCATCGATGGTGCGGTGGATCAGCTCCTCCCGCGACTGCGTCAGCACGGAGATGGTGACGTCCTCCGGGATCGCGCCGTCCTCCAAGAGGGCGCGGACGAAATCGAAGTCCGTCTGGGACGCCGACGGGAAGCCCACCTCGATCTCCTTGTAGCCCATCGAGACGAGCAGGTCGAACATCATGCGCTTGCGCGCCGGGTTCATCGGCTCGATGAGGGCCTGGTTGCCGTCCCGCAGGTCGGTGGAGAGCCAGCGGGGGGCCTTCGTGATCGTCCGGGACGGCCACTGACGGTCCGGGAGCGAGACGGTGTTCAGTTCATGGAAGGACCGGTACTTCGCCAACGGCATGCCGGAGGGCTGCTGGGCGCGGATGTGGGACTGGGTTTTCACTGCTGTTTCCTTGGGTTTGAGCCTCTCGGCCGGCGTGAATCACACCGCGGCGAGGGGCCGGCCCGATGGGGCCCCGCCGCGGCATGGAAGGAGCAGTGCAACCGCGTGCATCTCCGCAGGTTACCCCCGATCGGGCGTGGAGTCACGTCCGGGCCGCTGGATGCTCAGCTGCCGAAACCGCCGAAGGCGTCCGGGAACCCGCTCCAGTAGGCCGCGAGCACGAGCAGGATGAACACGCCCGTCACGGTGCCACCGGTGGTGATTGCTGCCGGGACGGACAGGACAGCGCCCGTGCGGCGCTGCTGGGAGACGCGGATCACGGTGCCGGCAAGGAGGAATGCGGTGGCGAGGGCGAGTGTCCACTCCACGCCGTACACCCCGAAGGTGAAGGCCGGGTTCGTCCGGTAGTTGAAGGCGTAGTCAGCCACCTGGCGGAGGTACGCCACGAACACCACCCACGTGCCCACCACCGCGAACGCGCTGGCCGCCAACCAGCGACCCACCCCCGGCGCCATGGTCCGCGGGAGCCGGGGCCGACGGCGCAGCCGGCGCGCGATCGCACTCAACCCGTACGCCACCGGGCCCGCCAGCAAGAGTCCCACCGGCACCACGAAGGACCAGACGATGTTGTTCCCGTTCGCGTACCAGTGGGGCGCGGCGACGGGGTCCGCCTCGTAGCGCTGCACCGGCTGGTCGCCGGCGATGCGCGGCGAGGCGGTCGCGGTCTCGGGGAGGCCCTGGATCCACCGCGCCAGGTCGTCGGCGAAGTGCGGCGCGAGCTCGTCGCCGATCTTGATGCCGTGGTTGGCGCCCTCGTAGAACCGCACCGTGTACTGGTCGTTGCCGGCCACCGCGAGGTCCGAGATGAGCTGCCGCGCACCCTGCACGATGGGCATGGCCGCGTCCCCGGTCCCGAACACCAGGAGGACGGGTTGGGTGGTCCGCTGCTGGTAGGGCTGCGGGTCGAAGTCCGCATACGCGAGCCTCCCGCCGGGTATGACGGCGCCGAGCGCGCGCGGGATGACCCGGTAGAGCGGGGCGGGAACCCGGACATCGCGGAGGTAGGAGTCGGTGGCGAACGCGCCCTGCTGGCGTGGCGGCACGATCGGTGCGGCGACAAGTACCACGAACGCGGTTGCCGGGTCGTCCGCGGACATGATGGGCGCGATGTAGGCACCCTCCGACTCGGCGTACAGGCCCACCCGCTCCGGGTCCACACCCGGCAGCGTCCGGGTCAGGTCCACGGTCTTCTGGTAGTCCCGCGCCATGCCGTGGTAGTCGCGCTTCGCCGTGGTGTACGTGTCCATCCGCTTGTCCGGCACCACGGTCACCACGCCAGCGGAGGCGAGCAGCTCCGCCTGGAGCTCGAAGCCCTTGTGGGTGGCGGTGCCGGCGCCGTGCATGAACACCACGGCCGGCAGCGGCTCCCGCACCCCCACGGGACGCCGCACCTCGGCGGTGACCGAGACCGTCTCCGTCAGCTGGACGGTGTGGAGCTCACTGCGGACCTCGTACGTGCCGACGGGAACCGTCACGACGCCGGACCCGATGGCGGTGTCCGGTGTCTCGGACGTCAGGGCCTCCACCACGGGCCGCGGCCGCCACGCCGGCCCCGCGACGGCGCCGACAGCCGAGACCACGAGCGCGATGGCCAGGCCCACCCCGAGATGCCTCAGTTTCACCGTGCCATCCTAGATGCCGCCGCCCGCGCCCCCGACAACGTCAGAACCCCAGCCGGCCGAGCTGCTTCGGATCCCGCTGCCAGTCCTTGGCCACCTTGACGTGCAGCGAGAGGTAGACCCTCCGGCCGAGCAGCTCCTCGACGCCGGCGCGGGCCTTGGTGCCCACCTCGCGGAGGCGGGAGCCGCCACGCCCGATGATGATGGCCTTCTGGCTCTCGCGTTCGACGATCAGGCTGACGAAGATCGCGAGCGTCTTCTTCCCGTTCGCTCCCTCGCGCTCCACCATCTCGTCCACCGTGACCGCGAGCGAGTGCGGCAGCTCGTCGCGGACGCCCTCGAGGGCGGCCTCGCGCACCAGTTCGGCGATCATGACGTCGTCGGGCTCGTCGGAGACGTGGGACTGCGGGTAGAGCGGGGGGGATTCGGGCATCATCCCCAGCAGCACGCCGGCGAGTTCGTCCACCTGTGTGCCCTCGGTCCCGGAGCACGGCACGATGTCCGCGAAGTCTCCGAGCTGCGACACCTCGATGAGCTTCGCCACCAGCTCCTCACGCGTCACCCGGTCGCTCTTCGTCACGGCGGCCACCACCGGGCTGTGGGTGGCGAACGCCGCCGCCGAGATGAAGCGGTCGCCCGGGCCCACCTTCTCGTCGGCCGGCAGGCAGACGACGACGACGTCCACGTCCGCGAGCGTCTCGTGCACGACGTCGTTCAGCCGCTCGCCGAGCAGCGTGCGGGGGCGGTGAAGGCCGGGGGTGTCGACGAGCACCAGCTGGCCGTCCTCCCGCTGCACGACGCCGCGCACCGCGTGGCGTGTGGTCTCGGGGCGATCCGACATGATGGCGACCTTCGCGCCCACCATGGCGTTGGTGAGGGTGGACTTCCCGGCATTCGGCCGGCCGACCACCGCCACGAAACCGGCGCGGAAGCCCTCGGGCCAGTCAGCAACCAGGTCGATCGCGGCGTTCGGGGGGGTCAGTTCGTCATCCGTGGGGAAGCTCACTCGCCGCCCTCCTCAGTCTCGGGGGTCAGCGACACCAGCAGGGTCGCGATCTGGCGGCGGCGCCCCTCGGAGCGCTCGGCCACGATGTGGAGGCCGAGGATGTCCGCCCAGGAGCCCTCGATCGGCACCTTGCCGAGGGCCTTGGCGAGCAGGCCACCGGCGGTGTCCACGTCGTCGTCGTCGATCTCGAGGTGGAACAGGTCGCCCAGCTCGTCGACGGCGAGTCGGGCCGGGACCCGCAGCACCCCGCCGCCGAGGTCCTCCACCGCGGGCAGGTCGGCGTCGTGCTCGTCCTGCAGTTCGCCCACCAGCTCTTCGAGGAGGTCCTCGATCGTCACCAGGCCGGCGACGCCGCCGTACTCGTCGATCACGATCGCGATGTGGGAGGACTCGGACTGCATCTCGCGCAGCAGGTCATCCACGAGCTTCATCTCGGGCACCATCCGGACCGGGCGCATGACGTCCGCGGCCGTCAGGTCCGCGCCCCCGGTGCGGCGCGAGGCGCGCAGGGCGTCCTTGAGGTAGAGGATGCCGCGCATGTCGTCCACGCTCTCCGAGATGACGGGGATGCGGGAGAACCCGGAGCGGATGAACAGGCCGAGCGCCTTGTCCAGCGGCGTGTCCACGCCGGTGGTGATCATGTCGGTGCGCGGGACCATCACCTCGCGAGTCAGGGTGCGCCCGAGCTCGAAGACGGATTGCAGCATGTCCCGCTCGTCGTCCTCGATCTGCTCGCTCTCGGAGACCAGGTCCACCATGTCCATCAGGTCCTCCGCGGCGTTCTCGCGCTCCTCGAGCTCGGTGCGCCCGCTGCCCGGGCGCAGCCCCTTGCCAAGCGCCAGGAACGGGCGCGCGACGGCCGTCAGGACCGTGACCACCCCAGCGAGCGCGTGCAGCACCCGGTCCGGTTCGCGGCGTCCCAGCTCCCGGGGGGAGGCCCCCACCACGAACGCGACAATCACGGCCGTGACCGCCACCGACGCGACCAGCACCTGCCACCACCGGGGCAGCAGGTCCGCGATCAGGAGGGTCAGGCACACGGCCGCGACCATCTCGGCGAGGAGCCGGAAGAACGCCACCCCCTTGACGGCGGCGGGGCGGTTGTCGATGATCCGCTCGACGGCGTCGGCGTTGGGCCGGCCCTGGTGGCGCATNTCGGCGACGGCGGCGCGCGTGATCCGGTGCAGNGCGGCCTCGGCAGCCGAGAGCGTNCCCCCGATGCCGATCCCCACCAGGGTGAGGACGGCGAGCAGTCCCTCGGGGACCTGGTTGATCATGCCCTCCATCAGCGCCCTGCCAGGAACGTGAGGAGCAGGTGGCGCTGCAGGGTGAACATCTCCTCCTCGTCCTCCGGCTCCGCGTGGTCGTACCCGAGCAGGTGCAGGATGCCGTGCACGGTGAGCAGGAGCAGCTCCTCCACCGTGGAGTGTCCGGCCTCGCGCGCCTGTTCGGCCGCCACGTCGGGGCACAGCACGATGTCGCCGAGGATCCCCGGCTCGGGGATCTCGCCGTCGCGCCCCGGACGCATCTCGTCCATGGGGAAGCTCATCACGTCGGTGGGGCCCTCCAGGTCCATCCAGCGCTGGTGCAGCTCCGCCATGGCGTCCGGCGTGACCATCAGGATCGAGAGCTCCGCCTGCGGGTGGACGTGCATCTGGTCCAGCACGAACCGCGCGAGCTCGGCGAACTCCTCGCCGTCGGCCTCGAACGTGGTCTCGTTGTTCACCTCGGTGCTCATGGGCGGTCCTCGCTNGTGGGTCGTCGGAATGCGTGGCGTTCCTGGGGCGCGGTGAGCTGGCGGCTGTCCCACCGCTCGTAGGCGTCGATGATCTCCCCCACCAGCCGGTGTCGGACCACGTCGGCGCTGGTGAGGCGGCAGAAGGCCACGTCGTCGATCCCGGTGAGGATCTCCTGGACCACGCGCAGCCCGGACCGCACGCCGCCGGGCAGGTCCACCTGCGTGACGTCGCCGGTCACCACAACCTTGGAGTTGAACCCGAGCCGGGTGAGGAACATCTTCATCTGCTCGGCGGAGGTGTTCTGGGCCTCGTCGAGGATGATGAACGCGTCGTTGATGGTGCGGCCCCGCATGTAGGCGAGCGGCGCCACCTCGATGGTGCCGGCGGCCATGAGCTTCGGGATCGAGTCGGGGTCGATCATGTCGTGCAGCGCGTCGTAGAGCGGGCGCAGGTACGGGTCGATCTTCTCCGAGAGGGTGCCGGGGAGGAAGCCGAGCCGCTCCCCCGCCTCCACGGCTGGGCGGGTGAGGACGATGCGCGTGACCTGCTTGGACTGCAGGGCATTCACGGCCTTCGCCATCGCCAGGTACGTCTTACCGGTGCCGGCGGGCCCGATGCCGAAGGTGATCGTGTTGGAGTCGATCGCGTCCACGTAGGCCTTCTGTCCGATGGTCTTCGGCCGGATGGTCCGCCCGCGCGAGGAGATGATGTTGGTGGTCATCACCTCCGACGGGCTCGCGGCATGCACCGTGAGCATCCCGATGGCGCGCTGCACGCCATCCACGCTCAACGGCGCCCCGGACCGGGCCACCAGGACGAGTTCTTCGAGGAGGCGCTGCGCCGTCGTCACGTCCCCCACCGGGCCGGTGAGCGTCACCACGTTGCCGCGGGCGTGCACCTCCACCCTGCTGAACCCGGCCTCGACGGTGCGGAGCACCTCGTCGCGCGTGCCGAACAGCGTCACGGGGTGGACGTCGTCGGGGATGGTGACGCGGTAGGTGACGGATTCGGGTGATGTCATGCGGGTCCCTCCACGCCCCGTGTGGGCCTTCGGCTCCCCAGTGTATCGGCGGCGCTCCGCGGTCCCACGCCCCAGCGCCCGATGGCGCGCGCCACGTGCGAGATCGCGACGGGTCCCGCCGTGCCGGAGCGCATCACGTGCGGCCCGGCCAGGACCGGCACCGCTTCGGCGGCGGACATCGCCGCCAGTTCCTGCGGGGTGATGCCCCCCTCCGGACCGACGACCACCACCACGCGCCCCGCCCGCGGCAGCCCGACGGCGTCCAGGGTGCGGTCCGCGGCCTCGTGCAGCACGAGCACCACGCCCCCGTCCGCCACGGTGCGGCGGACGAACGCCTCCAGCCGGCGGGAATCCATGAGCTCGAGGAGGGCCGGGACCCGCGAGCGGCGCGACTGCTTGGTGGCGGCGCGCAGCACCGACTCCCACCTGGCCGCGGCGCNCGTGGCCTTCGCGGCCGGCCANTGNGCAATGGAGCGGTCGGCCTGCCAGGGGACGATCGCGTCCGCCCCGACCTCCGTGGCCATCTCGATCGCTTCCTCGTCGCGGCCACCCTTGGCGAGGGCCTGGACGAGGACGAGTTCGACGTCGTCGCCCTCGTGCGTCACCGAGGCGACGTCAATTCGCACGCCGTCGCCCGTCACCTCCGCCACGACGCCGCGCAGGCGGTTGCCACGGCCGTCGGCGACGTCAATCCCCGCGCCGGGGCCCAGGCGCATCACGTGCGCGTGGTGACCCTCGGCGCCGGCCAGGGCGAACGACCCGGCGCCCTCCGGCAGCTCATCCGCCAGGAAGACGGGGTTGGTCACAGGCCGATCTTCTCTTTCAGCCGCGCGAACATGCCGCTGCCTCCGGTGACGGCGGGATTGACGCGCTCCTCGCCCCGGACCCTCGCGAGCTCGGCGAGCAGTTCCCGCTGGCGGTCGTCCAGGCGGGCGGGCATCTCCACGTCCACGAACACCTTCAGGTCGCCGCGGACGTGGTGGTACAGGCGGGTGACGCCGAGTTCCGGGAGGAGCTCCGTGTGGCCCGGCTGCGTGCCCGGCTTGATGGTGACCTCGCGTGGGCCGTCGAACGTGTCGATGGTCAGCACGGTGCCGAGGGCCGCCGCCGTCATGGGCACGGTCACAGAGCAGAGGAGGTCGTCGCCGCGGCGGGTGAAGCGGTCGTGGGGCCGGACGCGGAACTCGATGTGGAGGTCTCCGGCGGGCCCGGCGCCCGGGCCGACCTCGCCCGCTCCGGGCATCCGCAGGCGGGCACCGTTCTCGACGCCGGCGGGCACGTCCACGGGGATGGTGCGGCGGGTGCGGACGCGGCCGTCCCCGGAGCACTCGGTGCAGGGGTCCGCGANGATGGTGCCGTGGCCCTGGCACATGGCACACGGGCTGGTGGTCATGATCTGGCCGAGGAAGGACCGCGCCACACGCTGCACCGAGCCACGTCCGCCGCACACCTCGCAGGTGCGGGGGCTGGTGCCGGGGCGGCAGCAGGTGCCGGAGCACGTGGGGCACACCACGGCGGTGTTCACCGTGATCTCGCGGGTCGCGCCGAAGACGGCCTCACGCAGGTCGATCTCGAGGGGGACAAGGGCGTCCTGACCACGGCGGCCACGGGGAACCGGGCCACGCGGGTTGGCCGCGCCGGCGGCCGCGCCGAAGAAGGTCTCGAAGATGTCCGAGAAGCCGAAGCCGGCGCCGTTGCCCCCCATCCCGCCGAGTGCGCTGTCGCCCCCGATGTCGTACAGCTGGCGCTTCTCCGGGTCCGAGAGCACCTCGTAGGCGCGTGAGACCTCCTTGAACCGCTCCTCGGAGTCAGGGCCTGCGACGTCGGGGTGGGTCTCCCGGGCCAGTTTGCGGTAGGCCCGCTTGATCTCCTCCGGGGTGGCTTTGGCGCCCACGCCGAGGACCTCGTAGTAATTCCTGCTCACACACTGCCTGTTCTCATTGGGTGTTCAGAATCTGTGACACATACCGTGCAACCGCGCGGACCGCCGCCATTGTTCCCGGGTAGTCCATGCGGGTGGGGCCGAGCACGGCAAGCGCACCCATGGGGCTCCGCCCCTCGTCGGCGCTGTAGGTGGCCGTCACGAGGGAGGCCTCCGCGAGTCCCTCGTGGTGGTTCTCCGCCCCGATGCTGACGGCGATCGCCTCGTCCCGCACCATCTCGGTGATCAGGCGGAGCATCACCACCTGCTCCTCGAGAGTCTCCAGCACAGGCCCGATCGAGTGCGGGAAGTCCAGGGTGGAGCGCGCCAGGTTGGCCGTCCCCGCCATGACGATGCGCTCCTCGGTGTCCTGCCGCATCGTCTCCACGAGCTGGGGGCCGATGGCCTCCACGACGGGCAGCAGTTCGGGCTCCACCTCCTGCTCGAGTTCGCGCAGCGGCTCACGCAGTTCGGAGAGCCTACGGCCCACCAGCTTCTCGTTGAGCCGGTTGCGGAGGGACGAGATGTCCGGAAGGGGGCCGACGGCCTCGATCATCCGCTGCTCCACCCTGCCGTTCTCGGTGATGACCACCAGCAGCAGGTGGCGGTCGGAGAACCGGACCAGCTCGAGGTGCCGCAGCACCGAGCGCTGCAGGCTCGGGTACTGGATGATCGCCACCTGGTGGGTGAACGCCGCGAGGGTGCGGGCCGTGCGCTCGAGGATGTCATCGAGGTCGACGGCGTCGCTCAGGAACGCCTCGACCGCGCGGCGCTCCGCACCGGAAAGCGGCTTGATGGCGGCGATCTGGTCCACGAAGTGCCGGTAACCCTTGTCCGTGGGGATGCGACCCGCCGAGGTGTGCGGCTGCATGATGTAGCCGCTCTCCTCCAGGTAGGCCATGTCGTTGCGGATGGTGGCCGGCGAGACCCCGAGATGGTGGCGTTCGACGATGGACCGGGAACCCACGGGCTCGCGCGAGGACACATAGTCCTGCACGATGGCGTGGAGCACCTCCATCCGACGCTCGTCACTCACCGCTGGCCTCCTTCCCCGTCAGCACTCTCCCCCGCTGAGTGCCAATTCTACGCCCTGCCGGCCACGCCCTCCATGGAGGAGCGTGCCACCGCTGATCCCGCGCCCGCCGCGGGTCCGCCGAGTCAGGTGCGCCTGCGGCGCCCGAGTCCGGGAGCGCGATAGCCTGCCCGGGTGAATCCCGATCGCTACGGCCGCGACGTCCTGGCCTCTCCCCCGCGCTCGCGTCGCCCCACGGCCACGCCCGCCCCCGCCGACCCGGGCCTCGTGGTCGAGGAGGTCGAGACGGGCTGGGTGGGCGCCGTCGTGCGCGTGGAGAAGTCGGGCGGCATGCAGCTCGTGGTGCTGGAGGACCGCCGCGGGCGCACCCGGTCCTTCCCGCTCGGCCCCGGGTTCTGGCTGGACGGCAAACCCGTGGTCCTCACACCTCCCTCCCCGGCCGCCGCCCCGACCGGCCCGAGGCTCACCGCCTCGGGCTCCATCGCCGTCGCCGGCCAGCGGGCGCAGGTGGCGAAGGCCTCGCGCATCTGGGTGGAGGGACGGCACGACGCCGAACTCGTGGAACGTATCTGGGGGGACGACCTGCGGGTGGAGGGCGTCGTCGTTGAACTCCTCGACGGCGTCGACAACCTCGCGGCCGTGCTGCGCGGCTTCCGGCCCGGACCCGCACGACGGGCGGGGGTCCTGGTGGACCACCTGGTGCCGGGGTCGAAGGAGACCCGGATCGTGGCGGACGCGCTCCGGCTCCCCGGCGCCGACCACGTGCTCGCGCTCGGGCACCCCTACGTGGACGTCTGGCAGGCGGTCAAGCCGGAACGCCTCGGCCTCGCCGCGTGGCCGACGATCCCGAGGGGCACCGACATCAAGTACGGCACCCTCGCCGCCCTCGGGTGGCCGCACGCCGACCAGGCCGACGTCGCCTCCGGGTGGAAGCGCATCCTCGGGCGCGTGCGGGACTACCGCGACCTCTCCCCCGCCCTGCTGGGCCGCATGGAGGAGCTCATCGACTTCGTGACCGCGCCGTCGCACCAGCCGGGGTAGGTCAGGTGACGGCCCGCGCCTCCACGGTCACCGTTTCCGGTTCCTCCCCCGGGACCTTCACGAACTGGGAGAGCACCACTCCCGCAACCGCCACCACGAACGGGTAGACGCTGATGGCCACCCGGAAGGCAAGCCCCGGATCGGGCCCGGGGTTGGCCCCCGAGTAGTAGCCGAACCAGTCCCCCAGGGATCCGAGCGCCAGGCCGGCCGTCGCGCCAGTGAGCCGGCTGAAGAAGCCGAAGGCGGAGAGGTACAGGCCCTCGCGGTGGTGCCCGTGCTCCCGGGCGTCCCGGTCCAGGACGCGTGCCTGCACGAGGTCGTTCGTGACCAGCAGACCGGACCAGCCGATGGCGATCACGCAGATCGAGAGCGCGGCGGTGAGCAGCGAGTTCGCGAAGAACAGCGGAATGAACCCGATCGCCAGGAAAACGAAGGCCAGCCGCCATGCGAACGGGGCGCCGCGGCGCCGGACCACGCGGGTCCACAGGTTGAGCCCCACGGCCGCCACGGCGAGCGCGGAGGCCATGAGGTAGAGGGAATAGGAGACCGGCAGCCCCAGGGCGTACTTGGTGTAGAGCTGGATGGTCGCGAGCACCAGGGCGAGCGGGACGAGGTAGCAGGCGGTGGCGATGCCGATCTGCCAGAAGAGCTTTGTCCGGAGGATAACCCCCAGGCCCGCCAAGAACGTCGACCGTTCGGGCGTGGAGTGGGCGGGGTTCTCCCGCACGCTCAGCGCCATGAAGATCAGCACCGTGAATGCGATGACGGCGTAGATGCGGGAGGTGGTCGTGAAGCCCACGGTGGTGTCCTCAGTCCCGAACACCTGCGTGGTCAGCAGCGGGGTCACGGCCAGCGAGAGGGCGAGGGCGCAGAGCTGGAACCCCTGCCGCAGTGCGTTGGCCCCCGCGCGTTCGCGCTCCCGCGGGAACAGTTCGGGCAGCAGGGCGCCGTAGTTGGCGGAGTACATCGAGTCCGCGGCCTCGCACATGATCGCGAAGAACGCGAACCATGCCACGAGGCCGAGGCCCTCCAGCGACGTCGGCGCCGAGAAGAACCCCACGAACGCCGCCGTCAGGACGACGGCGCCCACCACCAGCCACGGCCGCCGCCGCCCCCACCGGGTCCGGGTCCGGTCCGACAGGTGCCCGAGGATGGGGTTGTCGATCGCGTCGAGCACGGCATACACCAGCATGACGACGCCGTAGGCCCGCACGTCCAGGCCCAGGATGTCCACGTAGAACAGCAGCGTGGAGCCCCGGATCATGTTGATCGGGATCGCCAGACCGAACATGCCGATGGCGTAGCGCCAGGGGCGAACCAGCGCGGTCTCCGCCATGCGCCCCGCCTCTCCCCGGCATCAGTGCGCCAACCGTATCGGCTGTGGCTGACCGCGTTCAATCGGCGTCCACCGCGACTCCCCCTCACTCGGGGTGGTTGGCGTGGTCACCCCCGACGGCGAACGGCGTGTCGTAACCGAGGTAGGCGAGGTGGGTCATCAGTCCCTGCGCGGCATGGGGCAGCCCGGTGAACGCGGCGCTCGGCGGCAGTCCGAGCATCGTGACGAAGGTGCTCCCGAGCAGTCCCCCGGCGAAGACCAGGGCGGCTCCGGCGCTG
>JGI24133J20442_1000134_pt1 | contig 21887 bp, 20 predicted proteins | sample BarGraNGADG00311_2_FD_20442 | JGI IMG/M metagenome (IMG submission 20442)
AATCCGTCCACCCCGCGGTCCAACCAGAACTGCAGCACCTGCTCGAACTCGGCGCGCACCTCCGGGTGCTCCCAGTCGAGGTCCGGCTGGCTGGAGCCGAACAGGTGGAGGTACCAGTCGCCAGGGCTGCCATCTGCCTCGGTGACCCGGGTCCACGCCGAACCGCCGAAGGTCGAGGTCCAGTTGTTCGGCGGCTTCTTGCCACCCTTGCCGGTTCCCGGTCGGAACAGGTAGCGGTCCCGAGCCGGGCTCGCCGGAGCCGCCGCGAGGGCCTCCTGGAACCAGACGTGCGCGGACGACGTGTGGTTCGGCACCAGATCGACGATGACCCGCAGGTCCAGCTCGTGCGCTCGGCCGAGCATCGTGTCGAAATCGGCGAGCGTGCCGAACAGCGGGTCGACGTCGCGGTAGTCGGAGACGTCGTAGCCGGCGTCCTTCTGCGGCGAGCGATAGAACGGGGACAGCCAGACGGCGTCCACGCCAAGTGCCGCGAGGTGGTCGAGGTGAGCGGTCACGCCGGGCAGGTCGCCGGTTCCGTCGCCGTTCGAGTCGGCGAAGGAGCGCGGATAGACCTGGTAGATGACGGCGTCGCGCCACCAATTGGTGGCTCCGACGGTCGCCCGGTGGATCAGCGTCGTCGTTGTCGTCGGCATGTTCTTCAACGTGGTCGCCGTAATGGGGTCACCGGCTTCCTGTGAGGACTGGGTCCCTGTGCCCGAAGATGTGCGTGTAGCCAACCTCTGGTGGCCAAGAGTACCGACGCTGACCCGGACGCGCAGGTCACCGTGACCGTTCCGCCTAGATACGCGGCCCGATGGACCGGGTGACTAAGGTCGAGGCGTGCGCGAGACGCCCTACACGCAAGCCGACCGGGACCGGTGCTGGACCGAGCCGCCCAAGAGCGCGGCCCGGACCGCCTTCGAGCGCGACCGGGCCCGGATCGTGCACTCCTCCGCGCTGCGCCGCCTGGGCGCCAAGACCCAGGTGCTCGGCCCGGCGAGCGACGACTTCGTGCGGACCCGGCTCACCCACACTCTTGAGGTGGCCCAGGTGGGGCGAGAGCTCGGCAAGGCGCTCGGTTGTGACCCCGACGTGGTGGACACGGCCTGTCTCGCGCACGACCTCGGCCACCCNCCGTTCGGGCACAACGGCGAGCGGGCGCTCGCGGAGGCCAGCGCNTCGATCGGCGGCTTCGAGGGCAACGCCCAGACACTCCGACTGCTGACCCGGCTCGAGCCGAAGGTCGTGGACCCGGTCACCGACCGGTGTGTCGGGCTGAACCTGACCCGCGCGAGCCTCGACGCCTCGGTGAAGTACCCGTGGCGGGCATCGGAGGCGCCGATCCAGGCCGACGGCACGCCNAACCGCAAGTTCGGCGTCTACGACGACGACGCCGAGGTGTTCGCCTGGTTGCGCGAGGGTGCGACGCCAGGGGAGCAGTGCATCGAGGCGCAGGTGATGGACCTGGCCGACGACATCTCGTACTCCGTGCACGACGTCGAGGACGCAGTCGTCGCCGGGAAGCTCCCGCTGGACGCGGTAGGCCAGGACGAAGGCCGGGCGCGCGTCGTCGAGGCCGTGCACGGGTGGTACGACTCCTCGGCCGACGCCGAGGCGCTGTACGCCGCGATGGACCGGTTGAAGGCCGCTCCGTACTGGGTGCCGGGGTACGACGGTTCGCGGCGCGCGTTGGCCGGCCTCAAGGACATGACGAGTCAGCTGATCGGCCGGTTCTGCGGGGCGGCCCGCGCGGCGACGCGAACGCGGTACGGGGATGGCCCACTGGTGCGCTACGCCGCGCGGCTCGTCGTGCCGAGCGAGACGACGGCCGAGATCCTCGTCCTCAAGGGCCTCGCGGTGACCTACGTGATGGCACCGCGTGCGCGGGAGCCGCTGTACCGGCGGCAGCGAAACCTGGTCACCGAGCTTGTCGAGGTGCTCACCGAGCGCGCGCCGATTGCGCTCGAACCGCCGTTCGCCGCGGACTGGACTGCGGCCGCGAACGACGGGGAACGACTCCGCGTCGTCGTGGACCAGGTGGCGTCGCTGACCGACGTGAGCGCCGCGGTCTGGGACGCACGGCTGATCGGTCCGCGCCGGCACCGCTAGGTCGGATCTGGCCCATAGACTCACGCCGTGGCAGGGCGGATCCGGAGCGAGGACGTGGCAGAGGTCCGCGAGCGCGCCCGGATCGAGGAGATCGTCGGCGAGCACGTCACGCTGAAGTCCGCCGGCATCGGCTCGATGAAGGGCCTGTGCCCGTTCCACGACGAGCGTTCACCGTCCTTCCACGTGCGCCCCCAGGTCGGCCTGTGGCACTGCTTCGGCTGCAACGAGGGCGGCGACGTCATCTCGTTCCTGCAGAAGATCGACGGACTGCCGTTCCAGGAGGCCGTCGAGCACCTCGCGGCCCGGGTCGGCGTCACGCTGCGTTACGAGGAAGGTGGGCGGCCCAGCGAGGAGCCGGGACGGCGCCATCGGCTGATCGAGGCGCAGCGCGCCGCACAGGAGTACTTCGCGACCCAGTTGGCGAGCCCGGAGGCCGCCGCCGGCCGCGCATTCCTCGCCGAACGGGGCTTCGACCGGGCCGCGGCGGATACGTTCGGCGTCGGCTTCGCACCGATGGGTTGGGACAACCTGTTGCGCCACCTGCGCGGCAAGGGCTACACCGAGGCCGAGCTGAACGCCTCCGGCCTGATGAGCCAGGGCAACCGGGGCATGTACGACCGGTTCCGCGGCCGGCTGATCTGGCCGATCCGGGACGTCACCGGCGACGTCATCGGCTTCGGTGCGCGCAAGCTGTTCGAGGAGGACCAGGGCCCGAAGTACCTCAACACCCCGGAGACCGCGCTCTACAAGAAGTCCCAGGTCCTCTACGGCATCGACCTGGCCAAGCGGGAGATCGCGCGGACCCGGCAGGTCGTGGTGGTCGAGGGGTACACCGACGTGATGGCCGCCCACCTCTCCGGCGTGACGACGGCGGTTGCGACCTGCGGGACGGCGTTCGGCAGTGAGCACACCCGGCTGGTGCGGCGGCTGATCGGCGACACGGCAACCGGCAGCGGCGTGCAGCTCTCGTCCGGGACGTCCACCGGCGGAGAGGTCATCTTCACCTTCGACGGCGACGCCGCGGGCCAGAAGGCCGCGATGCGGGCGTTCGGCGAGGACCAGCAGTTCTCCGCGCAGACCTTCGTCGCGGTCGAGCCGAGCGGAATGGACCCATGCGAGCTGCGGCAGGCCAAGGGGCCAGACGCCGTCCGAGCCTTGGTCGCCGGGCGCCAACCGCTGTTCGAGTTCGTCATCCGGACGACGCTGCGCAGCCACGACCTCGAGACGGCGGAGGGCCGGGTGGCCGCGCTGCGGGCCGCCGCCCCGATCGTGGCCGGGATCCGGGACACGGCGTTGCGCCCCGAGTACGCCCGGATGCTCGCGGGCTGGCTCGGCATGGAGGCCGACGCCGTCCGCCGGGCGGTCGTCGCGGGAGGCAAGGCCGGCGCTGCCGGGCGGACGCGCACGTCGGGCCCCAGCACCGCTGGCGAGCGTGAGGCGACCCGCAGGGCTCCTGGCTCTGCCGCGGCTCCTGGCTCGGCCGCGGCACCGGGCCCGAACACGCCGTCGGCGTACGGGCGACCGGACCCGCACGACCGGATCGCACAGCTCGAGCGGCAAGCTCTCGAGGTCGCCCTGCAGCTACCGGACAAGGTCGACGCCGCGGTGTTCGACTCGCTCGGCCCGGACGCTTTCCAGGTGCCGATGTACCGCGTCGTGCACGAGGCCATCCGGGCCGCGGGCGGCCTCGCTTCGCGGCCCGCGGGCGGTGCCGCGCGCTGGGTGGAGTCCGTCCGGGAGGCCGGCGCGGAAGCCGCAGCGCCCGCCGTGACCGAGCTGGCGGTCGCGCCGCTTCAGGAGGACCGGCTGGCTGCGCTGGACGACTACGTGGCCGGCGTCGTGCGCTCTCTCGTCGATCTCGGGATCACTCGCGAGATCGCGAACGCGCGTGGCCGGTTGCAGCGGATGGACCCGGAGACCGAGCCGGAGGCGTATCAGGCGGCCTTCGCCGCGCTCGTCGCCCTGGAGGGCCGCCGTCGGGCCCTCCGCGTCGACGACGACTGAGACCGGGCGCCGAAGCCCGGGCACCTGAGCCCGGGCTCAGACGTGCGAAACCCCGCCCGGGATGACCGAGCGGGGTGGTGGCTCCCACGGTTGGACTCGAACCAACAACCCTCCGATTAACAGTCGGATGCTCTGCCAATTGAGCTACGCGGGATCGCGGGACCGAACTTTACCAGCCCTCGGAGACTACTCCAGCCGCACGCCAGACCTCCGCCTCGGCGGCGCCCACGAGGCGTGCGACGACTGGGTCGGAGAGGCTCACCCGGCCGTCTCCGATCACCTGGGAGAGCAGCTCGCCGGCGGAATCGCGGCGCAGCACGACCCGGGCGCCGGAGCCACCGGGCAGGCTCACGTAGACAGTGTGGACGACCGAGGCCTGGACCCGCTCCCGGAACACCTGCGGGAACGCGAGCCGCTTCTTCGGCACGAGCGGTAGGAGCGTGATCTCCCCGGTGATCCAGCTGACCGTCAGCACGGACGTCTCGCCGTCCAGCACCGCGCGGTCGACATCGGTCCACGGTCGACGCACGACCGTGTCACCGCGCCGGTAGACGAGGCCGGCACGGGTCGCCGCGGCCCAGCCGTCGGTCAGCTCTGCACTCGCGAGCTGACGTTCGGACCGAGGCAATCGCATCGCGGTGGTCTCGGCCACCGGCATGGAGGGACGTCGGAACAGCGCCATACCAGTAACCTAACGCGCGACACGGCACGCAGACGAGGACGTTCGGGTCCCGCACGAGAGAGATGACGACGATGCACCTCCCGCTCGGATTGCCCCAGGTCGACACCGGCGACACGGCCTGGATGATCGTGTGTACCGCGCTGGTGCTGCTGATGACCCCCGGGCTGGCGCTCTTCTACGCGGGCATGGTCCGGTCGAAGCACGCACTCGGCATGATCATGCAGAACTTCGTGACGATAGCGATCGTCACGGTGACCTGGGTGCTGGTGGGCTACTCGCTCGCCTTCGACCACGACGCCGCCGGCGGCCTGGTCGGCGGGCTGCACCTGGCCGGCTTGACGCACGCCGAGGTCGCGGTACCCGGCATAAACCTGACCTTCCCGCCACTCGCCTTCGTGATGTTCCAGCTGATGTTCGCGATCGTGACCGCGGCGCTGATCACCGGCGCGTCCGCAGACCGGATGCGCTTCGCGGCGTTCGTCACGTTCATCGCGATCTGGTCCGTCGTGGTCTACGCGCCGCTCGCGCACTGGGCCTGGTCGCCCGAGGGCTGGCTCGCGAAGGCCGGGCTGCTGGACTTCGCCGGCGGAACCGTGGTGGAGATCTGTTCCGGGGCGTCCGCCCTCGCGTTGGCCCTCGTGATCGGACCGCGCCGCGGCTGGCCGCGCGAGATCATGGCGCCGCACAACCTCCCGCTGACCATGCTCGGCGCCGGCCTGCTGTGGTTCGGCTGGATCGGGTTCAACGCGGGTTCGGCGCTCAGTGCCGGCCACCTGGCGGCGAGCGCCGCGCTGGCGACGCACCTGTCCGGCGTCGGCGGCATGATCGGCTGGCTGCTGCTGGAGAAGCGGGCCACCGGCAAGGCGACGACGCTCGGGGCCGCGACGGGCGCGGTGGCCGGTCTGGTCGCGATCACGCCGGCGGCCGGTTTCGTCTCGCCCCTGCCGGCGCTGCTGCTCGGGTGCATCGCCGGTGCCGCCGCTCTGCTCGCCATCCGGCTCAAGTTCCGCTTCCGGTACGACGACTCGCTCGATGTCGTCGCGGTGCACTACGTCGGTGGCGTGATCGGCATCCTCTTCATCGGCTTCTTCGCCGCCGCTGCCGTCAACCCGAACGTCGCGCACCAGGGCCTGTTGCTCGGTGGCGGTCTCACCCAGCTGGCCCGCCAGGGCATCGGCGTGCTCGCGGCGTCGGTGTTCGCCTTCGCGGCCAGCTATGCGATCGCGTGGGCATTGCGAGCCACGATGGGCCTGCGGGTCTCCCCGGAGCACGAGGCCGAGGGTCTTGACTCCAGTCAGCACGCCGAGACCGCCTACGAACTCACCTCATCGTCCAGCCTGGGAAGGGTCTCCCGATGAAGCTCATCACCGCGATCGTCAAGCCGTTCAAGGTCGGCGACGTCCGCGATGCCCTCGCGGGCATCGGTGTGCGTGGCGTGACCGTCTCGGACGCGCAGGGCTATGGGCGCCAGGGCGGTCACACCGAGGTGTACCGCGGCGCCGAGTACAAGATCGACTTCGTGCCGAAGATCCGGATGGAGGTCCTGGTGGCCGACGACGACGCGGCGCGGGTGATCGAGGCGATAGTCACCGCGGCGCAGACCGGGAAGATCGGTGACGGCAAGGTCTGGGTGCAGAACGTCGAGGAGGTCGTGCGGGTCCGCACCGGGGAGCGCGGCGTGGACGCGATCTGAGCGGCGTCGGGGCGGGTAAGGTGCCGATGGCGGCCTGTCGCGACAGCCAGGTCGGCACCTCGGGGCAGTAGCTCAGCCGGTCAGAGCAGCGGACTCATAATCCGTCGGTCGTGGGTTCAAGCCCCACCTGCCCCACTCGCTTCGGCACGCCGAACCGTCGCGGTCGATCGGCGGCCGGTGAACGGCCGCCCCGGTGCCCTCGGGTTTGGATCCCTCGCAGGTTCCCGATGCATACTCTTGACGCGACCACGCGGGCGAACGGTCCCGCGCGTGGTTCTTGATCCGATCGGAGTTCCGAGTGAAGCGCGCCCTTGTCGGTGTGGCTGCGGCCGCACTGCTTCTGACCGGCTGTTCGAGCGCGTCGTCGGCGGCGGGGCCGTCGTCGGCGCCCGCGAGCGCGTCGCCCACGCCGTCTTCGTCAGGCCCGGTCCTCGGTCCGGTCTCTTCAGCCCAGAAGATCCTCGCGGACGCCGTCGCGAAGGTGGGTTGCACCGAGTTCTACCTCGGGTCGCCGCCCGCGCCGGCCGTCGACGCGTGGGGTCCGTGCCTGCTCGGCAAGTCCTCGATCACGTTCTACGTGGTCTCCAGCGCCGCCAACGAGAAGAACTTCCTGACGCTCATCACGAACTTCGGTCTCGACGAGAAGCAGATCGTCAAGGCGCCGTCGCTCTTGGTCGCGGTTGACGACCCGGCTCAGGTCGAGCAGGTGCGCAAGGCTCTCAACGGTTAGTGGCGCGCCGAGAGACTCCGCGCCCGGGCGGGTCCAGGGGCGCGCAGGGACTGGAGCTCGAGGCCCGGCCGTCGGTCGCCTTGCGTCGATCAGCGCCGGGGACGTGGGACGATAGCGCCATGGCGACGAGAGACATCCGCATTGTCGGCGACCCGGTCCTGCGCACCCCGTGTGACGACATCACGGCGATCGACGCGGGCGTGCGCGGCTTGATCGACGACCTTGTCGAGACGGTCGACCTCGAGGGCCGCGCGGGCCTCGCCGCCAACCAGATCGGCGTGAATCTGCGCGCCTTCTCGTACAACGTCGACGACGAGACGGGCTACGTCATCAACCCGCGCATCGTCGAGCTCTCCGATGACTACCAGGACGACGACGAGGGGTGTCTCTCGGTGCCCGGGCTCTGGTTCCCCACCAGGCGGTCCTGGTACGCGCGCGTGGTCGGGACCGACCTGGACGGCAAGGAGGTCGAGGTGGAGGGCACCGAGGTGATGGCCCGTTGCCTTCAGCACGAGGTCGACCACCTCGACGGGATGCTCTTTCTCGACCGGCTCGAGCGCAACGTCCGAAAGAAGGCGATGCGCGCGGTGCGCGAGCAGTTCTGAACCGGCGCGAGCCCGACGCGCCGGATAACTGCGCGGCGGGTATGGCGCCGCCGCCTACCAGTGGTGCATGCTTGACGTAGCACACCGCGAACCATGTGCTCCATCCCGCTCAGGACGAGGTCGTCGGGGAAGACGAATCTCGATCCAGAGGAGGGATGACATGGCAGGTTCAATCACCCGCGGTGTTTTGTTCGTGCACTCAGCGCCCCGTGCGTTGTGTCCGCACGTCGAGTGGGCTGCAGGCGGAGTGCTCGGCTCACGGCTCTCCCTGGACTGGACCGCGCAACCCGCCTCGCCGGGCCTGTACCGCGCCGAGTACTCCTGGCAGGGCATCGCCGGCACGGGTGCGCGTCTCACGTCCGCGCTGCGCGGCTGGGCCCACCTGCGCTACGAGGTCACCGAGGAGCCGAGCCACGGCACCGACGGTGCCCGGTGGAGCCACACCCCGGAGCTCGGGATCTTCCATGCCGCGACCGACGTGCACGGCAACATGATGGTGCCGGAGGACCGTGTTCGCGCCGCCCTGTCGCATGCGGACGACGCAGCTCACCTCCGCGAGGAGCTGGATCTCGCCCTTGGCCGGGCCTGGGACGACGAGCTCGAGCCGTTCCGCTACGCGGGCGCTGGTGCTCCCGTGCGCTGGCTCCACCGCACCGGCTGAACGACGTCGGTGATGCGGCGCCGCGCGGGCGCGGCTCAGACCGAGGTGAACACCAGCGCGATGTTGTGCCCGCCGAAGCCGAACGAGTTGTTGATCGCTGCGATCTGACCACCCGGCAGGGCCCGGGGCGTGTCGCGGACGAGGTCCACGTCCAGCTCCGGATCGGGCTGCGTGACGTTGATCGTCGGGGGAGCGGATCGCTCGACCAGGGCCTTGATCGTGAAGATCGACTCCACCGCGCCGGCCGCGCCGAGCAGGTGCCCGGTCATCGACTTCGTCGCGGACAGCACGACGTGATCCGTGTCCGCGCCGAAGACGCCGCGGATGCCGCGGGCCTCGATCATGTCGCCGACCACCGTTGACGTCGCGTGCGCGTTGATGTGTACGACGTCGGCCGGGTTCAGCTCGGCATCCGTCAGCGCGAACCGCATCGCCGCCGTCTGGCCACGACCGCTCGGTTCGGGCGCGGCGATGTGGTACGCGTCCGAAGTGATACCGACGCCGGCGAGCGTGGCGTAGACCCGCGCGCCGCGTCCGGCGGCGTGCTCGGCACTCTCCAGCAAGACCATGCCGGCGCCCTCACCGAGCACGAAGCCGTCGCGAGTGACGTCGTAGGGCCGGGAGGCGCCGGCCGGGTCGTCGTTGCGGGTCGAGAGCGCCTGCATCGACGCGAACGCGGTGATCGGCAGCGGGTGGATCGCCGCCTCGGTGCCGCCACAGAGCACGAGGTCGGCGCGACCGGAGCGGATCATCTGCACGCCGTACGCGATCGCCTCGGCGCCCGAGGCGCAGGCCGAGACGGGGGCGTGCGCGCCGGCCCGGGCACCGAACTCGATGGAGACGTAGGCGGCGGGGGAGTTCGCCATCAGCATCGGGACCGTCATCGGCAGCACCCGACGAGCGCCCTTCTCCTTCATCACGTCCCAGGCGTCGAGCAGCGTCCAGATGCCGCCGATGCCGGACGCGACGACCGAACCGAGCCGGTCGCCGTCCACCTCAGGTGAACCGGCGTCGGCCCATGCCTCGCGGGCGGCGATCATGGCGTACTGGGCTGACGGGTCCATCCGCTTCATCTCGGGACGGGTGAGCACGTCCGCCGAGCGGACCGCGAGCTGGCCGGCGAAGGTCACCGACATCTCGTACTTCTCGGCCCAGTCGTTCTCGAGCGTGCGCACGCCGGACTTCCCGGCCAGTGCGCCGTGCCACGTCGACTCGACGTCACCGCCGAGCGGAGTGGTGGCACCCAGGCCGGTCACGACAACTGTGGGCATGCTGCTCATCTGGAACTCCCGGGATCAGGCCCAGATCGGGCGCCCACACACCGGCGGGCGCCCGATCAGCGGTCGAGTGAGGTGACGGGTGTCAGCCCTGCGCCTTGGCGATGAACGAGACGGCGTCGCCGACGGTGACGAGGTTCTTGACCTCGTCGTCGGGGATTCGCACGTCGAACTTCTCCTCGGCGAGCGTGACGATCGTCATCATCGACAGCGAGTCGATGTCGAGGTCGTCGGTGAACGACTTCTCGGGCAGGACGGAGTCGGTGGACATGCCCGTCTCCTCGCTGACGATCTCCGCGAGTCCGGCGAGGATCTCCTGCTCGGTGTACACCATCGGCATCTCCATTTCGTATTCGATTGGGTCACGGCTGATTCTCCTCCGGCGGCGCCGAAGGTCGCGCTGGGGCACGCCGCTACGGCAAGACGATCACCTGGGCGGCGTAGACGAGACCGGCTCCGAAGCCGATCTGCAGGGCAAGGTCCCCGCTCTTGACCTGTCCCTCCCGCAGCAGACGTTCTGTTGCGAGCGGGATGGACGCGGAAGAGGTGTTGCCGGTCTCCGCGATGTCGCGGCCAACCACGACGGAGGCCGGAAGCTTGAGCTGCTTGACCATCAGGTCGGTGATCCGCATGTTTCCCTGGTGCGGGATGAACGCGTCGATGTCCTCCGGGCCGACCCCGGCCGCCGCCATCGCCTTCGCGGCGACGGGGGCCATCTGCCAGACCGCCCACTTGAACACCGTCTGGCCCTCCTGGCGGAGGGTCGGCCAGGGTGCGCCGTGATCGCGCACGTCGAGCCACGAGTTGGTCTGGCGGATGCACTGGGCCTGCGAGCCGTCCGAGCCCCAGATGGTCGGGCCGATGCCGGGGGTGTCCGACGGCCCGATCACGACCGCACCGGCGCCATCGCCGAGCAGGAAGGAGATCGTGCGGTCCGTCGGGTCGATGAACTCGGACATCTTCTCCGCCCCGATGACGAGGACGTTGCGCGCGTTCCCGGAGCGGACGAGCGCGTCCGCCTGTCCGATGCCGTAGCAGTAGCCGGCGCAGGCCGCCGAGATGTCGAACGCCGCGGCCGGGGTCGCGCCCAGCCGGTCCGCGATGATTGTGGCGGCGGCCGGCGTCTGCTGGAAGAACGTGACGGTCGAGACGATCACGACGTCGATGTCGGCGCCGGTCAGCCCGGCGTACCGGAGCGCTTCGTTCGCGGCGCCCTCGGCCAGGTCGAGCACGTCGGTGTCCTTGCCGGCGCGACGGCGCGTCACGATGCCGGTGCGCTGGCGGATCCACTCATCGGAAGAGCCGATCGAACCGGCGAGCTCGTCGTTCGGAACGACCCGCTCGCCGCGGACGCCACCGATCCCGAGAATGCGGCTGTGGGCCGGTCCGGTGGCCTGGGTGAGGGTACGGCTCACGCGTGCTGCTCCTGGGTGTCGGGTGCTTCATCGGAGTGGCGCGCCACGAGGGCGCGGGCGGCGTCGAGGTCGTCGGGAGTCTTCAGGGCGACCGTCTGCACGCCTGGCAGGGTACGCCGCGCGAGGCCGGTGAGCACGCCCCCCGGGGCCAGCTCGAGCATCCCGGTCACGCCGATCGCGGCGAACATCTCCTGGCACAGGTCCCAGCGCACCGGGTTCGCGACCTGCGCCACGAGGGCGGCGAGTGCCTCGCTGCCGGTGCTCACGGCCGCGCCGTCGCGGTTGGCGAGCAGCGGAACGATCGGGTCGCGAGGGCTAAGCGCGGCCGCGTGCGCTGCGAGCTGCTCGCGGGCGTCGAGCATGTAGCGGGTGTGGAAGGCGCCGGCGACCTGGAGCGGGATGACGCGGGCCCGGCTCGGGGGGTTCGCGGCCAGCGCGGCCAGGCCGTCGAGGTCACCGGCAGCGACCACCTGCCCGCCGCCGTTCACGTTGGCCGCCGTCAGGCCGAGCGTCTCGAGCGTCGCGAGCACCTCGTCCGGGTCGCCACCGAGCACGGCGGACATCCCGGTCGGCGTCGCCGCGGCGGCCCGGGCCATCAGGGCGCCGCGCGCCGCGACGAGCGCGAGGGCCTCGTCCTCGGTGAGGACTCCCGCGAGTGCGGCCGCCGCGAACTCACCGACGGAATGTCCGGCGAGCACGCCCGCCGAGACCGCGAGTGCGGGGCCGACCGCATGGGCCGAGAGGAGGGTGGTCGCGACGATCAGCGGCTGGGCGATTGCCGTGTCGCGGATCGTGTCCGCGTCCGACGTCGTGCCGTGGGTCAGGAGGTCCGTCCCGCTCGCCTCGGCGAGACGGCCGAGCTGCTCCGCCAGCCCGCGGACCTCGAGCCACGGGGCGAGCATTCCGGGGGTCTGGGCGCCCTGTCCAGGGCAGATGATCGCAAGCACGGGTCAACTCTGCCGCATGGCCGGGTACCCATCGGGCCTACGGCTGGCACAAGGTTCGGTCGGGTCTTTGTAGGAAGTGCACAAGACCGTGACCCAGGTCACGCGCGTGCGTCCAGTCGGCCGGTGGCCAGGGCCGTGTGCAGCACGAATCCTTCGCGAGGGTCGAGCGGATCCCAGCCGGTCAGTTCGGCGATCTTGCGCAGTCGGTAGCGCACCGTGTTGGGGTGTACGTACAGGACCCGCGCGGCAGCTTCGAGGGACCGGCCGTGCTCGAGGTAACCCCAGAGCGTCTCGAGCAACGCGCCACCGGCGTCGCGCAGCGGGCGGTAGGCGTGCTCGATGAGGGTACGTCGGGCCGAGTCGTCACCGGCGAGGACGCGCTCCGGGAGCAGGTCGTCCGCCAGCACCGGCCGTGGAGCGCTCGGCCAGGCGGTCGCGGCGGCCAGCCCGGCGAGAGCGGCCTGCGCGGACATGGTGGCCTCCTCGAGCCCGGCGACCGTCGGCCCGATGACGACCGGGTCCGGTCCGAACCGCGGCACCAGGCTCATCGCGGCCGCGCGGAGATCGCCCTCGCCACCCAGCACGACGATCAGTCGCTCGCCCTGGATGCCGACCAGCGCGTCGTCGGCGGCTCGACGCGTCGCTCGGCGGAGATCCGCGGCGCGCACCTCGTCCAGTGGTGGGGAGGTGGTGCCGACCATGACGAGAGTCGCGCCGTGTCCGGACCAGCCCAGCGCGGCAAACCGTGAGCGCAGCGAGCTGTCCGCGCCGCCGCGCACGAGCGCGTCCACCACGAGCGCCTCGAGTCGCGCGTCCCAGGCCCCGCGCACCTCCGCGGCACGCGCATAGACCTCGGCTGCCGAGAACGCGACCTCCCGCGAGTAACGGAGCACGGCTTCCCGCAGCTCGCGCTCGGAGCCAGGGGCGGCGAGTGCGTCGCTGTGCGACTCGACCACGTCGACGACGACGCGCACGAGCTGGAGGGCGTGCTGTAGCGAGATCGAGCGGGTGAGTTCCGGCGGTGCGGTCGCGAAGACCTCGTGCGCGCCGTGCGGCGCGTTCTCGGGGTTCTCCATCCAGNCGATGAAGGAGTTGATGCCGGCCTGGGCGACCAGGCCGACCCACGACCTGTCCTCCGCCTGGAGCTCGCGGTACCAGGACAGCTGCTCGTCGAGTCGGCGGAGCGCCGCGGTGGTCAGCAGCCCGCTGCCGGAACGGAGCCTGCGCAGTGTCTCCGCCGCTCCGGGGTCCGCGCGGTGGGTCATGTCGTCGAGCATACGACCGTCTTGTCGGGACTCCACAAAGACCTGTCCGGTGATCGCGTTCGTGGCGGACCGGTTGCGGTCACTTTGAGGACCATCCGGACGGTCGAACGGCTATCGTCACCGTATGGCCATCGTGGATCGCCTTCGGTCCCTGCTTGGGCGCCATTCGTCGGCGTCCAAGGTGGGGGTGCGCCGTCAGACGACGGGCGAGCGCCGTGGTGACGCGGCGCACGAGGACGGCCTGCGCGCCATGCTGAGCGACAACCCGAACAACGAGCAGGCGTTCCGNGCGCTGGCCGAGATCGTGCGGCGGCACGCGACCGCGCCGCACGAGGACGAGGACCCGNTGACGGCGTCGCTCGACCCGACGGCGCGGGCCCGCCAGGCCGACCTCGCGGTCTGGGCCCTCGCCGAGGAGTTCTCCGGGAACCCGAGGGCCTGGTACCCGCTGCTCGAGCTGGCTCGGCTCTCGATCCACCACGACCACGACGGCGCGATCCGGCGCTTGGCGACGGCCGCCGAGCGGGACAGCACCGGGGAAGCGCTCGCCGAGGGTCTGTTGATCCTGCGCGAGGCGAACCTCCCGGTGGAGGCGATCGGGCTCGGCATCGGGCAATGGCGCCCGCTCGAGCACACACCTCGGGCCGCGAAGCACCTGATCGCGGCGACGCTCGAGGCAGACCGCCCCTTCGACGCTCGTCGGCACCTGGAGGCCATCCAGGGTCACCGGGACGCCAAGGCGGCGGCTGCTGTGGCGGCCGAGTTCGAGGAGAAGATCGCGCAGGCCGAGAGCGACGCGCTGCCGGGACAACGCTGAAGCGCTGTCCCGCCTGGCTCTGAAACGGCGCTGAGCCGCCGCCCCCCCGCTACGACCGCGGGTGGGGCCGATCGGCCCCACCCGTCACGATCAGGAGGCACCGCCGGCGTTGCCGGAGGTGCCGGCGTTGACGTCGTGCAGCCGGTACTGCTCGATCGCCCGCGCCGGGGCATCGGCCGGGACCGCGCCGCGTCGCGCCAAGATCTGGAGCACCCGCACCGCGGTCGACGGACCGTCGATCTTGAAGTGACGGCGGGCCGCGGCGCGCGTGTCCGAGAAGCCGAACCCATCCGCGCCGAGGGTGGCGTACTCGCCCGGGATCCACTGGCGCACCTGGTCGGCGAGCAGGTGGCTGTAGTCGGTGGTCGCGACGAACGGTCCGTCGGCCTCCTGGAGCTTGGCGGTCAGGTACGCCACCCGCGGCTCCTCGCTGGGGTACAGGAACGCGTGCTCCTCGGCGGCGAGGCCGTCGCGGCGCAACTCGTTCCAGCTCGTCACGGACCACACCGCGGCGCGCACGCCCCAGTCCTGCGCGAGCAGCTGCTGCGCCTCGAGCGCCCACGGCACACCGACGCCCGAGGCGAGGATCTGCGCCTTCGGGCCGTCGCCGTCGGCGGGGGAGAGCAGGTAGATGCCGCGCAGCACGCCGTCGACGTCGAGGTCCGCCGGCTCGGCGGGCTGCAGGATCGGTTCGTTGTACACGGTGAGGTAGTACATGACGTTCGGGTCGCGGCCGTCGTCGCCGTACATCCGCTGGATACCGTCGCGCACGATGTGCCGGATCTCGTAGCCGTAGGCCGGGTCGTAGTGCACGACGGCGGCGTTGGTGCTCGCGAGCAGTGGTGAGTGGCCGTCGGCGTGCTGCAGGCCTTCGCCGGTGAGCGTCGTGCGACCCGCCGTGGCGCCGACCAGGAAGCCTCGGGTCATCTGGTCGCCGGCGGCCCACAGCGCGTCGCCGGTGCGCTGGAAGCCGAACATCGAGTAGAAGATGTAGACCGGGATGAGCGGCTCGCCGTGCGTGGCGTACGACGTACCGGCGGCCTGGAACGCGGCCACCGAACCGGCCTCGTTGATGCCCGTGTGCAAGATCTGCCCGGACTCGGACTCCTTGTAGGAGAGCATCAGCTCGCGGTCCACGGACAGGTAGTGCTGCCCCTGGGTGTTGAAGATCTTCGCGCTCGGGAAGATCGAGTCGAGGCCGAAGGTGCGGGCCTCGTCCGGGATGATCGGCACGAGGCGGTGGCCGAACTCCTTGTCCTTGAGCAGCTCCTTGAAGAGCCGCACGAAGGCCATCGTGGTCGCGACGTGCTGCTGGCCTGAGCCCTTGGCGAGGATCTCGTACGGCTTCTCGTCCGGAAGCGTGATCGGCGGGTAGGTGCTGCGCCGCTCCGGCAGGAAGCCGCCGAGCGCGCGACGGCGCTCGAGCATGTACTGGATCTCGGGGGCGTCCGGCCCCGGGTGGTAGTACGGCGGCTGGTACGGCTCAGCCTCGAGCTGCTCGTCCGTGATCGGGATCTGGAACCGGTCCCGCATGACCTTGAGGTCATCGGTGGCGAGCTTCTTCATCTGGTGGGTCGCATTGCGACCCGCGAAGCCGCTGCCCAGTGCATAACCCTTGATGGTCTTCGCGAGGATCACGGTCGGCTGACCGGTGTGCGCGGTCGCCGCGGCGTAGGCGGCGTACATCTTGCGGTAGTCGTGCCCGCCACGCTTGAGTGCCCAGATCTCGTCGTCGGTCATGTTCGCCACCAGCGCCTTGGTCCGCGGGTCGCGTCCGAAGAAGTGCTCGCGGATGAATGCGCCGGACTCGGCGCGATAGGTCTGGTAGTCGCCGTCGGGGGTGTTGTTCATCAGGTTGACCAGGGCACGGTCCTTGTCAGCATTGAGCAGGGCGTCCCACCCGCGGCCCCAGACGACCTTGATGACGTTCCAGCCGGCGCCGCGGAAGGTCGCCTCGAGCTCTTGGATGATCTTGCCGTTGCCTCGGACCGGGCCGTCGAGCCGCTGCAGGTTGCAGTTGACGACGAAGGTGAGGTTGTCGAGGTTCTGCTGGGCGGCAAGCTGCAGCATGCCGCGGCTCTCCGGCTCGTCCATCTCACCGTCGCCGAGGAAGGCCCAGACGTTCTGGTCGCTGGTGTCCTTGATGCCGCGGTTGTGCAGGTACCGGTTGATCCAGGCCTGGTAGATGGCCGAGGCCGGGCCGAGGCCCATCGAGACGGTGGGGAACTCCCAGAAGTCGGGCAGCAGGCGCGGGTGCGGGTAGGACGGCAGGCCGCCGCCGACGGACGACTTCTCCTGGCGGAATCCATCGAGCTGGGCTGCCGTGAGTCGCCCCTCGAGGAACGCCCGGGCGTACATCCCCGGGGAAGCATGGCCCTGGAAGTAGACCTGGTCGCCGCCGCCGGGGTGGCTCTTGCCACGGAAGAAGTGGTTCAGACCGACTTCGTAGAGGGTCGCGGAAGAGGCGTAGGACGAGATGTGGCCGCCGACGCCGAGGCCGGGCCGCTGCGCGCGGGTCACCATCACCGCGGCGTTCCAGCGGTTCCACAGCCGGTAGCGTCTCTCGACTGCCTCGTCACCCGGGAAGAACGGCTCTTCGGCGACACCGATCGTGTTGATGTACGGCGTGACGATGGGCGTCGGGACCGCGACGCTGCGCTCCCGGGCGCGCTTGAGCAGGCTCAGCAGGATGTAGCGGGCACGGGGACCGCCTCGCTCGTCGACCAGGCCGTCGAAAGCCTCGAGCCACTCGTTCGTCTCACCCGGATCGACGTCCGGCACCGCGAAGAGCAGTGGGTTGACGAATGGGGCAGCCTCGTCGCGTCCAAGCACAAGAAACCTCGCCTCTCGTCCGCGCCGCGGCGGATTGCCGGGCGCCCGCCCATCGTGGCGCGGTTGCGCCGTCGGCCGTTCGCCCATTCTCTGCCCGCGGCCAGGTGAAAGTCACACCGGGACGGGTCGAGCCGGGCGTGATCTCCGCGACAATGCTCGCAATGGGGCGCTTGTCAGGGTGCCAACCTCTGCGGTGGGCTAGCGTGATCGCACGGAGCCTGCCGGTCAGGGAGCGGGCGCGTCGATGACAGGGAGATCTGAGGGTGGCAGCGACTTCTGGCGCGGCCGGCATGGCTGACCGGCTGAGCCTGGCCAACGGCCTGGTGGTCCAGGAGTTCGGATACCGGGACGACGTCGACCAGGACCTTCGGTCCGAGATCGAGGAGATCGTCGGGAGCGAGCTGGTCGACGAGGAGTACGACGACGTGACCGACGTCGTCCTGATCTGGCACCGGACCGACGACGACGACCTCACCGACGTGCTCGTCGATGCGCAGATCGTGCTCAACGACGGCGGTGTCATCTGGGTCTTGACACCCAAGGCGGGCCGCCCGGGCCACGTCGAGCACAGCGTGATCGACGAGGCGGCGACGACCGCCGGTCTGCACGCCACGAGCACCATGTCGATCGCACCCGACTGGTCGGCGACCAGGCTGGGAACACGCGGCCGCGGCCGCTGACAACGATCTACCCGAGGGCAACACACCATGACCATCGAGCTGGGTTCGAGCGCTCCCGGCTTCACCCTTCCGGACACGCATGGGACCCCCGTGCACCTCGCGGACCTGCGCGGCAAGCCCATCGTCCTCGTGTTCTTCCCGTTCGCGTTCTCCGGGATCTGCACCGGTGAGCTGTGCGAGCTGCGCGACAACATCGAGGAATTCGAGCAGGCCGGTGTCACCGTCCTGGGGATCTCGTGTGACGCCACCTTCGCCCAGCGCGCGTGGGCGGAACAGCAGGGCATCACTTTCGAGGTCTTGTCGGACTTCTGGCCGCACGGCGAGACGGCGCGCGCGTACGGCGTGTTCGACGAGGACCGCGGCCGCGCCCTGCGCGGCAGCTTCCTGATCGACGCCGACGGACTCGTCCGCTGGAGCGTCGTCAACCAACCCGGACAGGCGCGGGACTTCGAGGGCTACCGTCTCGCGCTCGCCGCGCTCTGATCCCAGCGCACCGCTGGGCCGGCCGTCCCGCGGTTGGCGCCGGTCGGTCTCCGAAGTTGCGGAGTCCGGTTGCCCGTGCCGGTAGGCTGGGCAGCCGTCACGGGCCTGTAGCTCAGTTGGTCAGAGCGCCGCGTTTACACCGCGGAGGTCGTCGGTTCGAGACCGGCCGGGCCCACCCGACACGCCGGTCGTCACGGACCGTCCGTCTCGCTTCCTCTCGATAGCGCGAGTGCCAGGGGTGAAATATCTTCCCAGGTCAACATGCGTTGAAGCGTTCCGAGTAGCGTCCGCCCTGAGAGGGGAGCGGTCCGCGAATGCGAGCGCTTGTGGTGTACGAATCGATCTCGGGGTAACACCCGGCTGGTCGCCGAGACCGTCGCGAACGCGATGGCGGCGTACGGCCGGGTGGAGCTGGTCGACGTGGCCCATGCTCCGACGACGGTTCCGGCCGACCTCTCCCTGCTCATCGTCGGTGCATCGGCCCAGGCGTTCGGCTCGGTGCGCGGCAAGGACAGCCGCGGCGCGTCGCACCAGTTCGTCCCACACGGGCGGACGCTCCGGGAGTGGCTGGACCTGCTGCACGTCCCGCTCGGTTACGCCGCCGCGGCATTCGACACGCGGGTGAAGAAGCCCTTCCTGCCAGGCTCCGCGGCGAAGACCGCGGAGAAGCGACTGGGCCAGGTGGGCTTCCGGATCGTCACCCCGGCCGAAGGCTTCATCATCGACGCGAACACCGGGACGCTCAGCGGCGGCGAGGTCGAGCGCTCGGAGCTCTGGGGTGCCAAGCTCGGCGCGGCGTTCGCCCGCCGCTAGACCCGCGTTGAGCCGTCGGGGCCGGCGCGCCGGGAGGTAGCCTCGGGGCGTGAGCAGCACAGCGGGCAACAGTGGGGACGCGCAGTCGACTGCCGCGGCCAGCCTGGCCGAGGTCATCGGCGCGTTCGAGCGCAGGTACCCACCGTCGTACGCCGAGTCATGGGACGCGGTCGGGCTGGCGCTCGGCGATCCCACTCAGCCGGTCCGCAAGGTGCTGTTCGCCGTCGACCCGGCCGGTGTCGTCGTCGACGAGGCGATCGAGTGGGGTGCCGACCTGCTCGTCACCCATCACCCGCTCTTCTTGCGCCCGGTCCACTCGATCGCTGCGACCACGTTCAAGGGGCTGGTCGCGCACCGCCTCGTCCGGGCCGGGATCGCTCTGCACGTCGCACACACGAACGCCGACGCTGCCGTCGGCGGCGTCGCGGACGCGTTGGCCGAGGCGATCGGTCTGGTGGACCTAGAACCGCTCGTGCCGACGCCGGCTGAACCGCTCGACAAGCACGTCGTCTTCACGCCCACGGACGCTGCCGACGCCGTGATCGACGCGATGGCGTCGGCCGGAGCCGGGGCGATCGGTGCGTACACGCGGTGCGCCTGGACGACCACGGGCCTCGGTACCTTCACGCCCGGCGGCGACGCGCGACCCGCGCTCGGGGAGATCGGACGGGTCGCCCAGGTCGCCGAGACCCGAATCGAGATGGTCGCGGCGCGGACCGCCCGCACCGCGGTGATTGCGGCGATGCGCGGTGCCCATCCCTACCAGGAGCCGGCCTTCGACGTGCTCGAGCTGGCCACCTGGCCAGGCGGCGTCGGCATCGGGCGGATCGGGCGGCTCACTGTGCCCGCGACCTTGGCTGAGTTCGGGCGGCGCGTCGCGGACGCCGTCCCCACCACCGCACAAGGCGTGCTGCTCGCNGGCGACCTGGACGCGCGGGTGACGCGGGTTGCGGTGGTCGGCGGCTCCGGTGACTCGTTGTTCGACGCCGTGCGCGCCTCGGGGGCGGACGCGTACGTCACGGCCGACCTCCGCCACCACCCCGCCTCCGAGGCGCGGGACCGCGCCGAGCACGACGGCGGCGGTCGCCCGTTCCTCGTCGATCTGGCGCACTTCGCGAGCGAGTGGCCGTGGCTCGAACGTGCGGCGGCGACCCTCGTCGCGGATCTGGGCGCCGCCGGCGCTACCGTGGAGACCCGGGTCAGCGGGCGCGTCACGGACCCGTGGACTGCTCGCGTCCCGAACCCTGAACAGCACTGAAGGGACTGAAGCCATCGTGACGATCGCACCGCCCGAGGACCAGCGCAGGTTGCTGGACGTCCAGGCCCTCGACACCCGCGCGGCACAGCTCGCGCATCGTCGGCAGACGCTCCCGGTGCGCGCCCGGATCGACGAGCTCGCGGTGCGCCGGGCGGACATCGACGCGGCACTCGTGGCCTCGCGCACCGCGGCGAGCGACCTTCGTCGCGAAGTCGCGAAGGCCGAGGCGGACGTGGAGCAGGTCCGCTCCCGCGAGACGCGCGATCAGACCCGGCTGGACTCCGGAACCGGGACTCCCAAGGACCTGCAAGCCCTGACGAGCGAACTGACCGCGCTCGCCCGCCGTCGGTCGGAGCTCGAGGACGTCGAGCTCGAGGTGATGGAGCGGCTGGAGGCACACGAGAGCGCCCTGGCCGGGCTGACCAAGGCGAGCGACGCNCTGGCCGAGCAGGAGCGCGCTGCGGCCGAGGAGCGAGACCGGGAGTTCGCCGCCGTGGACGCGGAGGNGACCGAGGTCGCGGCCCAGCGCATCGTGGCGGCCACCGGCCTCGACGCGGGCCTGATGTCGCTGTACGAGAAGGTGCGCGGCCAGTCCGGGGGGCTCGGCGCGGCGGCGCTGCGCGCCCGGCGCTGTGGCGGGTGCCGGCTGGACGTCAACGCGACGGACCTCGCGGCGATCCGCGCCGCGGCACCTGAGCAGGTGGTCCGGTGCGAGGAGTGCGGGCGCATCCTGGTCCGGCTCGACGACTCCGGACTGTGACCGACGGGGTGCGATGAGTGAGCGACGACTGGTCGTCGAGACCGACGGCGGATCGCGGGGCAACCCAGGGCCCGCGGGGTACGGCGCCCTGGTCCGCGACCCCTCGACCGGGGCTGTGCTCGCGGAGCGTGCCGGTTACCTCGGGATTGTCTCGAACAACGTCGCCGAGTACACCGGCCTGATCGAAGGGCTCCGCGCAGCGGTCGAGATCGACCCCGAAGCGCGCATCGACGTCCGGGCGGACTCCAGGCTCGTCGTCGAGCAGATGTCCGGCCGCTGGCAGGTCAAGCACGAGGAAATGCGCCGGCTCGCGGCCGAGGCGCGCGCGGTCTGCCCACCGGGGCGGGTCACATACACCTGGGTGCCACGGGCCGCGAACACCGCCGCTGATGCTCTCGCCAACGAGGCGATGGACACCCGCCAGACCATCGCCCGGGACCTCGTCGCCGCGGCGCCCGGTTCCGCCGCGCGGTCGGGCACCCCGACGGGTCAGGTGCGGGTGGTTCCGGCAGCCGAGGTCCCCCGCCGTGCGCAGCGTCCCTCGGGTGCGCCGGCTCGGTTCGACGACGAGGCTCCCGTCACGGTGGTGCTGGTCCGGCACGGAGAGACGCCGCTGACGGTGTCGCACGCCTACTCGGGCTCGTCCGTTCCCGGGCCGGGTCTGACGAGCGTCGGCCGGGCGGAGGCGACGGCCGCGGCCGAGGTCCTCGCGCGTCTCGGCCACGACCTGTGGGCGGACCTGGCGACGCCGACCGTTCTGATCGCGTCGCCGATGGTGCGCACCCAGGAGACGGCACGGATCCTGGCCGAACGCCTGGGTCTGTCGGCGGCGACCGATGCCCGGTTCGCCGAGTGC
>JGI24133J20442_1000136_pt1 | contig 21754 bp, 19 predicted proteins | sample BarGraNGADG00311_2_FD_20442 | JGI IMG/M metagenome (IMG submission 20442)
GACTAATTTCTTTAGTCGACCATAAAGATAGGAACCTTTTAATGCTTTTACAAGTATGATATCCATAACATACTGATCAATATCATGCAAAATCAGATATTAATGTTTTACTTTTGACTTTATAAATAGTGGACTTACAAGACTTTAATATTTTTATTTATGGACATAAAGTCGATTAAAGAGCAGCATAAACTTTTGAAAGCCTGGGATTATATCTGGACTCCGCTGAATAGAGGTTATACCGATAAGATACTTTATATTAATGTGGGTACCACAGAAATAAGAGAGAAGGATGTCCCCGTTGTTATGAAAGAAAAATTCATAGGTGGAAAAGGATACGGACTCAGACTTCTCTGGGATGCAACAAAACCAGATACAAAATGGGATGATCAGGAAAATGAGATCATTATATCATCAGGGCCGATCGGAGGGATAACCCAGTATTCAGGAACTGGTAAGTCGTTGGTAGTAAGCATATCTCCTCAGACAAACTCAGTAATGGATAGTAATGTGGGTGGATTTTTCGGGCCATTCCTTAAGTTTTCAGGATTCGATGCTATTGAAATTCAGGGAAAGGCTGGAAAAGATGTAATTGTTTTTATTGATGGCATAAATCATAAGGTCGAAATATTCGAAGCCCCGGCTGATGCTACTGACAGCCATTTACTGGCTGAACAGCTGACTGAAATATTCGCCGATAACGATAATGAGAAGAAAAACATCGGAGTTGTCTCTACAGGTTCCGCAGCACAGCACTCATTAATCGGGATGCTAAACTTCAGCTTTTACGATTCCAAGCGGAAAAAAGTACGATTGAAACAAGCTGGAAGGGGTGGTATCGGGTCAGTATTTCGCAACAAAAAAATTAAAGCTCTGGTTTGTAAAATTCCAGGGGTAAAAGGAAACCTCAATAATGTTGTTGATCTTGAGGCTATAATGGAACGAGGCAAAAGGTTCAACCGTGAGATGCGTGAATTAGACGCCAAACAATGCCAGATGAGAGAAATCGGAACAGCTCATCTTATGGAGATAATGAATGATCATGATCTGCTGCCTGTAATGAATTATAAATTTGGAAGTCATCCCGATTCTTACAAGATCGACTCTTCTGTCTGGAAAAGAAATTTCACTCAGAATATACCTGACGGATGCTGGATAGGTTGTAACATGTCGTGCAGCAAAGGTATTGATGATTTTGTTTTAAAGACAGGTCCATATAAGGGACAAAAGGTAATTGTCGATGGTCCTGAGTATGAGAATGCAGCAGGACTCGGATCAAACTGCGGAATTTTCGACCCTGAATATATTATCGAAACTAATTTTTATTGCGATACCTATGGTATATGTACCATTACGTGGAGTACACTTACCGCATTTATTATGGAGTGTTTTCAGAATGGTATTCTTAATAAAGAAAGGACTGGTGGTCTGGAACTTAACTTTGGCAACTCCGCAGCAGCTCTCGAAATGTTACATCAGCTGGCCCGTGGCGAAGGATTCGGAAAGATTGCCGGGACTGGTGTTCGAAAGATGAAAGAGCTATTTATTAAAAACGAATGGGGCGATCCTGCATTCCTGAATGATATAGGAATGGAAAACAAAGGACTGGAGTATTCGCAGTATATGCCGAAAGAATCGCTGGCACAGCAGGGTGGATTCGCTCTTACAAATAAAGGGCCCCAGCACGATGAGGCGTGGCTTATCTTTATGGATATGATCAATAACCAGATACCAACATTTGAAAATAAAGCAGAAGCTCTTCATTATTTTCCTATGTTCCGGACCTGGTTCGGTCTTGTAGGTTTATGTAAACTTCCGTGGAACGATGTTGAACCAGAGTCAAATGCTCAGTCCGATGAACCTGCTAAGGTTCCTGAGCATGTCGAAAATTATGTTACAATTTATAAAGCGGTTACAGGTCGCGAATTTGATAAGAAACGTCTGGTAGAAGACTCAGAGAGGGTTTATAATTTTCAAAGAGTATTTAATCTCCGGCGGGGATACGGAACCCGCGTTCACGACAGGCAACCATATCGTGCTGCAGGTCCGGTTACTGTAGAGGAGTACGAATCACGTTCTGAACGCTACGACAAACAGCTTAAGGAAAAGGTAGATTTCGACCCTACAGGAAAGTCTACTCCGGAGAAAATGAAGGTCCTCAGAAAATATCGTGAAGCTCAGTACGAATCTCTCATTGATGCAGTCTACAAGAGAAGAGGATGGAATAAGAACGGGGTACCGACTATCGAATTCCTGAAAAAAATAGGAATGGACTTTCCTGAAGTTATTGAAGTGGTTAAGGATTATCAGTAACAAGCGCTCCAAATAATTTTATGACAACTTTTATTTCCTTCCTCCGTGCAGTTAATATGACCGGTCATAACTCAATTAAGATGACTGATCTTGCGGAATTGTTTATTAAGATGGGGATAAAGGATGCAGAGACTTATATACAGAGCGGAAATGTGATTTTCTCTGATACCGGTTCTATTCCTCTGCCTTCTCTTTCAGGTAACATTGAACAGTCAATTCTTGAAAGGTTCAATTATATAATTCCTGTTATGGTCAGAACGAATCAGGAATTGATTGAATTGTTCTCTTCAAATCCATTCCTGGAAGAGACTGATTTTAATCCCTCAAAAATGGCTGTCATATTTCTTCACGACAAACCATCTGATACTCAGATTCAAAAAGTCGCTGATATCGATTATCCACCTGATAAATTCAGGATCATAGGAAAGGAAATATTCATTTATTGTCCCAACGGTTTTGGAAGGACCAAACTCTATACGAATTTTTTCGAAAAGAAAATGGGTGTCATGGGAACTGCACGAAACTGGAAGACAATAACCACAATATTAACTATCGCTGAAAAAAAGGTTTAAATTTGCAGCTGTCGCATTAAATCAAAATAGACATTCGATGAGAATTCTAATTATTCTGCTATTAGCAATTGTGATCCGCCCTTCTGGCACATCAGGTCAAACCCAGACTGATAAAAAGGAATTAATTATCTTCCATGCCGGCTCACTTTCTGTGCCTATGAAGCAAATTGCCAATGAATATGAAAAGCGAAATCCAAACACTAAAATATATCTTGAATCGGCCGGAAGCCTTGTCTGTGCAAGAAAGGTCACTGAGCTTAAGAAGCCTTGTGATATTGTAGCTTCTTCCGATTATTTTGTCATTAATGAACTTCTTATTCCTGATTATGCCAGCTGGAGTATCAGGTTTGCCACCAACGAAATAGTTATTGCCTTCAGTGAAAAATCAAAGTACTCAAAAGATATCAATTCCAATAACTGGATGGATCTCCTTCAGAAGCCTGATGTAATTTATTCCAGATCAGACCCCGATTCTGACCCCTGTGGCTACAGGACCATATTTACTTTTATGCTTGCAGAAAAGTTTTATGGTAAACCTGGTCTGACTGATAAGATGACATCGAAAAACAAAGAATATATAAGACCCAAGGAGGTTGACCTTGTTGCCCTTCTCGAATCAAACGCAATTGATTATATGTTCCAGTACAAATCAGTTGCAATTCAGCATGGATTAAAATACATTGAACTGCCAAAAGAGATTAACCTTTCAGATCCTTCAAAAAATAATATTTATTCTTCTGTCAGTACCTTTGTCGCCGGCAGCAAGCCGGGAATAAAAATGAAGGTTTCAGGAGATTATATTAATTACAGTATTACAGTACTTGACAATGCACCACAGAAGGAGGAAGCTGTTAATTTCGTTGAATTCCTCGTTGGCCCGGAAGGTGTGAAAATATTCAAAAAAAACGGACAGGAGCCGATAATTCCTTTTAGTACCGGGCAACCAGGAAAGTTACCATCAAAATTGTTGAAATATTTGAAAATGCCCGAAAAGAACTGATCTGTAATGAACAGGAACAGCATATTTACCTGGATTGTAATGATATTATCAGCGATGGTGCTGTTATTTATTATTGCACCTCTTGCTGGAATGTTTATTCATACAGGTGGTGTTCAGTTCCTGGAAACTATTAAAGATAAAGAGGTTCATCAGAGTATATGGCTGACACTTTGGGTCTCATTTGCGGCAACCTTTATATTCTCAATTGGAGCTATCCCCTTTGCATGGCTCCTTGCACGGAAGAAGTTTCCGGCTAAGAATATCATTCAGGGTATAATTGACCTTCCCATCGTACTTCCTCATACAGCTGCCGGCATTGCACTTCTGGGATTCATTTCACGTGATGGATTTCTCGGAAAAGCAGCTTCACTGGTAGGTCTTAATCTTGTAAATCATCCTTCGGGAATTGCACTTGCAATGGCCTTTGTCAGTCTGCCTTTTCTTATTAATGCGGCCCGCGACGGATTTGCTGCTGTACCGGAAAGGCTAGAGAAAGCGGCACTTAACCTGGGTGCCAGCCAGACTAAAGTATTTTTCACGATCTCACTGCCTCTTGCGTGGCGGAGCATTATAACAGGATTTGTCATGATGTTCGCAAGGGGAATGAGCGAATTCGGCGCAGTAGTTATTATCGCTTATCATCCTATGATTGCACCAGTTCTGATATATGAACGGTTTAGCTCATATGGGCTCAATTATGCACGGCCCGCCTCAGTCTTTTTTATCCTGGTAGCCCTGCTATTCCTCATAGCACTCAGGCTTCTTTCTTTAAAGAGAAAAGAGAAATATATAAACACCGATGCTCAGACTGACTAATATAAGCCGACGATTAGGGGATTTTGCCCTGAAGGAAATAAATCTGGAAGTGACCGACGGGCAGTACTATGTGCTGCTTGGCAGATCAGGATCCGGCAAGACTCAGCTTCTGGAACTGATTGCAGGATTGGAACATCCCGATACAGGAACAATTGTTCTCGATGAGAAAGATATCACAAGACAAAGAATTCAGGATAGAAAAGTGGGGATTGTTTTTCAGGATTATGCTGTTTTTCCGCATATGACTGTCTTTGGAAATATTGCATATCCTCTCAAAGTAAGGAAAGAGAATAAGGAAATTATTGCTGAAAAGGTCGAAAAAGCTGCAACAGCAATGAATATTAAACATCTGCTCGATCGCAGTACGGAAAAGCTTTCAGGGGGTGAACTTCAAAGAGTGGCCCTGGTCAGGACGCTCATTACCTCACCCAGACTTCTCCTCCTTGATGAACCACTATCTTCACTTGATACTTCACTCAAGGACGACCTGAAACGTCTTTTGAGAAACCTGAACAGGTCGGGTCAGACAATCATTCATGTGACCCATGATTACAGTGATGCAATAAGTCTGGCAAAAAGAGTGGGAGTCATTCATAACGGAAGAATTATTCAGGAAGGTTCTGTGGATGAGGTATTTAAGAATCCTTCTAACCGTTTCGTCGCGCGTTATGCAGGAATAAAGAATTTCTTCAGGGTTAACATTTTAAGGGAAGACGGCATTTTAACCGGCGTTACAGAACATAATGTAAGATTTAAACTTAATGGTGTCAGAGCGGAGAATGATAGTCTTCTGCTTCTCAAGAGTGATGCAATTATCCTTTCAAACGAGATACCAACGGATAACGAACAAAACGCAATTAAAGGAAAGATAACTGAAATCATACCATCAGAATTCGGGATTGAAGTAACAATAGACGCAGGTGATCTGTTCTTTGTAAACGTGCATTCTTCACACATCGGAAAACTAAATCTTTTTGAAGAAAAAGAGGTATGGGTAAGTTTCCCTTCAAAAGCGATAGTCGTATTAAGTGGTACTTCTTAAAGACAAATGACAAAAGACAAAAGTAAAGAATAACAAGAAACGATAAACGCAAAACCAGCAACCCGCAACCAGTAACCAGCAACTAATGATAGAATTTGATAAAGCATTCGGAATTGTGATGAAATCAGGCTTTGAGACTGAATCAGAGACTATCTCATTTCGCGATTCCTATGGTCGGATACTTGATGAAGATATAGCCAGTGATATCGATATGCCTCCGTTTAACAGGTCAGCAATGGACGGCTACGCATGTCACAGGATAGATCTGACCAGCGATCTGGAAATCGTGGAGGTGATTGCGGCAGGTAAGGAACCTGCTAAAATGGTAGGGAAAGATCAATGTTCTAAGGTAATGACAGGAGCAATTGTCCCTGATGGTTGTGATACAGTTATTATGATCGAGGAAACAGCAAATCTCATAAATGGTAAAATCAGATATACAGGAAATGATCCAAAATTGAATATATCATTTAAGGGTGAAGATATAAGGACCGGAGAAATTGTTCTCAGGAAAGGAAAATTCATTCAACCTCAGGATATTGCAGTAATGGCATCTGTTGGAAGAACAAAAATACTGGTGAAAAAAAGGCCGAAGATTGGTATAATAAGTACTGGTGATGAACTTGTTGAACCTTCAGTTCAGCCTGGTATTTCACAAATACGCAATAGTAATGCATATCAGTTGATAACTCAGGTTACCAGAGCAGGAGGAGTGGGTATTGATTATGGTATAGCTCCTGATAATGAAGCCATCACACTTAAAATGACAGAACACGCTATTAATGAAAGTGATATAGTAATTATTACCGGTGGGGTATCAATGGGAGATTTTGATTTTGTACCATTGGTTTTGGAACAGGCCGGGGTAAAGATCTTATTTGATCAGGTAAATGTTCAGCCGGGAAAACCAACAACATTCGGAATACATCCAAAATCAATTATCTTTGGTTTACCGGGAAATCCTGTTTCTTCATTTATTCAGTTCGAATTACTTGTAAGACCTTTGATAAGCAGTATGATGGGTCATCACTGGATACCCGACGAGTGTAAGCTGCCTATGGCTGTTGATTATAAAAGGAAATCATCTGTCAGACTGGGATTTATACCTGTTGCTATTAATAAAAACAAGGAGGTTATTCCAGTCCCTTTTCATGGATCAGCTCATATTACGGCACTTTCTTATTCTGATGGCATAATTGCAATGAAACCGGGAACAAAATCTTTAGAGAAAGGAGAAATAGTAAATGTTCGACAGATTTGACCGGAACCTGAATTATCTGCGTATATCTGTCACTGACAGATGTAATTTACGATGCATATATTGTATGCCTGAAGAGGGGATAAAGCTTTTCCGTCACGAGGAGATTTTGACCTTCAATGAGATTGCAGGATTTACGAAAGTAGCTGTGTCGAAAGGTGTGACGAAAGTCAGAATAACAGGAGGAGAACCGCTTGTCAGAAAGGGAATTACAGCATTGGTCAGAATGATCTCAGATATNNAAGGGATCAAAGATCTTTCAATGACGACAAATGGAATACTACTAAAACAGTATGCAAACGAACTCAGNGCAGCGGGTCTTCAAAGAATAAACATAAGTCTTGATACAATCGATGCAGGGAAATTTAAAACTATCACACGTAATGGAAATGTCAGTGAAGTATTAGAAGGTATTGAAGCTGCAAAAAGTGCAGGACTTTTTCCTGTCAAAATAAACTGTGTGATAAAAGAATCCAAAGAAGAAGAAGAAGCAAGAGCTGTAACCAGGTTTTGCATAGATAATAATTTGGAGATAAGATATATACTTCAAATGGATCTTGTGAAGGGACATTTTTCAACAGTCGATGGCGGTACCGGTGGTAACTGTTCATTGTGCAACAGGTTACGGCTTACTTCAAACGGTAAACTCAAACCATGTCTTTTTAGTAATTTAGAATTTGATATAAGAGAACTTGGTTTTGAAAAAGCAATTATGCTTGCGGCAGAATTAAAACCTGAATGCGGATCAACAAACGAAACAGATGCATTTTATAATATAGGAGGTTAATAACTAATGGACAAACTGACACATACTGACGACAAAGGTAAAGCGGTTATGGTCGATGTCGGAGACAAAGCAAATCAAATCAGAATCGCAAAAGCCAGCGGGCATATTATGCTCGCACCGGAAACTATCAGACTTATTAAAGACAATCTGCTTAAAAAAGGCGATGTGCTGACCGTGGCCCAGATTGCAGGGATCAGTGCAGCTAAAAAAACATCTGAAATTATCCCGTTGTGCCACAATATTGTTCTTGATAGTATTAAGGTTGATGCAGTAGTTGATAAAACAGGAGTAAAAGTTGTGAGCGAGGTGAAATGCTCGGGGAAAACCGGTGTGGAAATGGAAGCATTAACAGCCGTAAGTGCTGCTCTTCTTACAGTTTATGATATGTGTAAGGCGGTTGATAAGAATATGATTATAAATAATATCAGTCTCACAGAAAAAATCAAAAAATGAATCTTCCTGAAAAATTTGAAGTACTGATAATTACTCTTAGCGACAGGGCTCACAGAGGGGAGTATGAGGATGTCAGCGGACCAAAAATATGTGATAAGTTAAAAGAATTCTTTTCAGCTTCAGGCTGGTTGTATAATATTAATATAAAACTCATCCCTGACGAAGCCACCATTCTTAGGAAATTGTTAAAAACCTCCCAAGGTGATTACAATATCATCATTACAACAGGTGGTACAGGTATTGGTCCAAGGGATATTACAGTAGATACTGTCACTCCTCTCCTGGTAAAAGAGATCCCCGGGATTATGGAATTCATAAGATTCAAATATGGTAGTGAAAAACCTAATGCACTGTTAAGCAGGAGCGTTGCCGGCATTATCGGTAAATCGCTTATATATACTCTTCCCGGTTCTGTGAGAGCTGTCGAAGAGTATATGACCGAAATAGTAAAAACTTTAAAGCATACTATTTATATGCAATATGGAATTGACAAGCATGTTTAATAATTCAATGGTGCAACGGCTACTGAGAATGGGAGAAGGGGAGAGGGGGTACACCCTATAGCCGACAGCTTAAGGAGTTAAATATAGTAAAATAGTGAGAGAGTTTAGTACAAAACAGAATGTAAAGTATTGAATATATGTCTGATACATTTCCCCTCCTTCAAAAGGAGAGTCTGCCCCGCTTTTGGCGGGGGGAAACTTTTTTATGCAGTTTCTCAGACTAATTGGTTAGTTTATTCAGGGTATTTGCGATAGCATTACCGATCACCCTGTCGTATCGGTCACGGGGATTTCTGTAATATATTAAGACAATATAATCGTTCTCAGTTTCATAATGACTCCCCTCGAATATAGTTGCAGTGCCATTGGTAGCCCCATCTTTCAAAAACACATATTCATAATTATACCATCCCTGTTTTAAAAGTAGAGTACATTCATATTCTTTTCTTGCAGGGTTGTAAGTCATAACGTTGTTGTTATCAAAAGTCCAGTTATTCAAACTGCCTGAGACATACATCTTTCCTCCTGAAATCATCTGATCACACGGAAGAGTGAAATACACATTAACATAGTCTGCATCGATATCAGGTTTCTGACCTTCCTGAACTGCGATGTAATATTTTCCATTGAAGTCCTTCCAGTAGAAGTAGGGTTTAAATTCCCTGTTTTCCGAAGGATAGAGGTAGACATTGTAGTTAGGTACTGCATAATCTATTCTCTTTACATATTCAGTCTGATATCTAATACTTTTAATATCAAAATACCGGTATTCATTTCCACCTTCGAAAATATTTTTATCAGATAATGAATTGTATTTGAGTTCATTATTTCCGTAAAAATCAGGTTTTAGATTTCGCTTGGCATTATCCCACCTTCCGTTCTGCAGTATAAAAGCATAAACATTCCTGTATGGATCATTTATATTGAGTCCGGTATAATTCACAGTGAAATCAACCTGTTGATGAGTATTGTTTTCTTTTGTCATCTGGGGTCGGTGAGCAGTTACATTAATTACTGCAGCATTTTCGGTGACAATAAACCTTTGGGTTATTGCAGGGTTTTCCGGTTTATCAGCAGGATAGATAACAAGGATATAATTACCTGACAGGTTTATGCTTACTCTATCATTCGGGAAACTGAGTTTATAGTGTATATAACTTACTGTGGTGTTGAAAGAATTAACATAATTTTCAACAGGATTTTCAGAGTATCCTCGCAGGTAATCATTTTGGAATATATCAGATTTTTTCCAGTCTTTATCGCAATGGATAAAAGTATAATAATATGATTCAGGCTGATCAACCAGCAGATCGAAATTAAAAACCAGTTTCTCGTCGCTGTTAAGTTTTATTATAGGATAGGATAGGTTCCATCCTTCCTTAAAAATCTGGACGGTTTTTATTCTCGGATCAAAAATATGATTTGAGTACAAAACAGAATCCGGTTCGTCAGCGAGAGCGAAAGTCACAGATGAAAATAAAAAATACGAAAAAACTATTAACCGGATCATAGAGTAAGATTATAACATAGTCTTCGCAAAAATAGTGCAAATTTGTTACATGAAAATATTAATAACTCTGTTGACGATTTTGGACAACCACAAAGGATCACCAAGTAAAACACGAAGCCCGCCCGGCTGACGCCGGTCGGACGGGTAACACTTAGGAATATCAGGACGATAAAGGTCTTATCATATAGCCCTGATTGACTATCTAGGAGATTAATAATATTAAACTTCGAAGAATTATCTGTTAAGTTGATCTATTATTCTATTTTCGCTGAAAAAGATTTAAAAATGACAAAAATATTGCTTTCAATATTAATAATCCTAACCTTTTCATTATCATCATGTAAGGACAAAAGTCATGTCTTTACAAATTTCACCGGTTTTGCACAGGGATCAACTTATAGTATTGTTTACGATAATAAGAAGAATATAGATCCCGGAGAACTGAGAAAAAGGGTTGAAAAGATCCTTTCTGATTTTGATATGTCGCTGTCAGTGTACAAGGATTCTTCAATCATTTCGAAGATAAACCGGAACGAGGATGCGGTTCCTGATTCGTTTTTTACAGAAGTGTTCAGGAAGTCAGTTTTAATATCTGAATTGACCGATGGAGCTTTTGATATAACAGTGGGTCCACTGGTAAAAGCCTGGGGATTTGGCCCTGACGCACATAAGAATTTTACGGAATCGAAACGTGACAGCCTTTTACGACTGGTCGGTATGAATAAAGTTTCGCTGATAAATGGCCGACTGATTAAATCTGATCCACATATATGTCTGGATGTAAATGCTATAGCTCAAGGATTTTCAGTTGATGTAATATGCCGTTTCTTTGATAAACTTGGAATTAAAAACTATTTGGTTGAGATAGGTGGAGAAGTCAGGGCAAAAGGAAAGAAGAAAGGCAATCTCTGGAGAATTGGCATTGATAAACCGGTGGATAATAATATGACGCCCGGGCAGACTCTCGAGGCAATTGTTAAGATTAGTGATAAAGCTCTTGCCACCTCTGGTAACTACAGGAAATTTTATATTGAAAATGGTGTTAAATATTCCCATCATGTTGATCCGCGAACCGGATATACAACAAAAAACACATTGCTTAGTATCTCAATTATTGCTGACGAATGTGCCATGGCCGATGGTGTGGCAACTGGCTGCCTTGTAATGGGCAAAGAGAAAACAATAGATTTTCTTGGTTTACATCCCGAGTTTGAGGCCTTTATGGTCTATTCTGATGATAAGGGGAACTTTAAAACCTGGACATCGGAAAAATTAAAGAAAAGTCTGTCTGAGACTGAAAATAATCAGTAGGAAAACTCTGGTTCATCTTTGGCTCTTTCAGAGCCGGATTAAGTCATCCGAAATTCTTAACTTTAAAGAGAATAAATTCACTCCGGTCAGATTCATTTTTTATTTCAGGATATTTGCTAATTCAGGGTGACTTAAACAACATCAGTATTAATTTGTTTCTATTTTCAGGGCAACCTTTAAACTATTTATCAGGGATGAAACAAAAAAGCAATCAATCAGGACAATATTTGAATAAAGAGAGCATTCTGGCTGACTTCAGGCTTGCAACTCTAAGCAGGAGCCTAAGTATAATAGGTCGTCGTGAAGTGCTTACCGGTAAAGCCAAGTTCGGGATTTTCGGAGATGGAAAAGAGATAATCCAGTTGGCGATGGCAAAACAATTTAAAAATGGTGACTGGAGATCGGGATACTACAGGGATCAGACCTGGATGATGGCAATGGGGCTATATAACTCACTCGAATTCTTCCATCAGTTGTATGGAAACACCGATAACCAGTTTGATACAGGAAGTAGTGGAAGGGTTTTCAATAATCACTTTTCTGTACCAAATATAAATCCCGATGGTTCGTGGAGGGATTTGACAAAACAAAAAAACTCCTCTGCTGATATCTCTCCTACTGCAGGCCAGATGCCGCGGTTACTTGGACTGGCATATGCATCAAAGCTATTCAGACAAAATAAGGATCTGCAAAAATTTACAACTCTTTCTCTTAAAGGGAATGAAGTGGCTTTCGGCGCAATTGGTGACGCGAGCACATCCGAGGGTTATTTCTGGGAAACGGTCAATGCTGCCGGTGTACTACAGGTGCCTATGGCAGTTTCTGTTTATGATGATGGTTATGGTATATCAGTACCCAAAAAATACCAGACTACAAAAGGGAGCATTTCAGAAATCCTTAAGGGATTTGAGACTGAAAAAGATAAACCTGGAATAAGGATTTTCAAGGGAAAAGGGTGGGATTATGCAGGATTGATAAAGCTTTATGAAGAAGGTATTGCAATATGCCGGGAACAACATACACCAGTTATATTTCATATAGAAGAAGTTACACAACCTCAGGGGCATTCTACCTCCGGTTCGCATGAGCGATATAAAAGTGAGGAACGTTTAAAATGGGAAGAAGAGTTTGACCCTATAAAAAAAATGAGGGAATGGGTACTCAGTTCTCAAATAGCCACGGCAGAAGAGCTAGATAAGCTTGTGGGTGAAGCTGAAGAGGAAGCTAAGGAATCAAGAAGGAAAGGTTGGGAATCATTTCAGAGTCCGATCAGGATCGAAAGGGATGCCCTCGTCAAGATCATTAATGATCGGTCATGCAGATGTACGGAAAAGGCAAAAGAGGATTCTGTTGATAGTTATGCTGAAGATCTGAAAAAAGTTCCTGCTCCTATAAGAAAAGATAATTTTGTTGCAGCCCGTAAGATATTAAGAAATATATGCGGATCATGTCTCAAGTCGGATAACCTGAATGAAGAGCTACAGGGCTGGCTCAAACGCAATTATGAGGATGCCCGAAGGAGTTATGATTCATTTCTTTATAATGAAACACCAACATCCGTACTTAATGTGAAGCCTGTTTCTCCTGTATATTCTGCTGATTCACAGGAAGTTCCCGGACGACAGATATTAAGAGACAACTATGATAAACTTTTTTCAAAATACCCTCTTCTATTAACATTTGGAGAAGACGTTGGTCGTATCGGAGGTGTTAATCAATCACTTGAGGGATTACAGAAGAAATTCGGTGAACTTAGGATTACAGATACAGGCATCAGGGAGGCAACTATTCTTGGTCAGGGACTCGGATTGGCATTAAGAGGTATGAGACCGATAGCAGAAATCCAGTATCTCGACTACCTGATGTATGCGTTGCAGGTTTTAAGCGATGATCTTGCAACAACACATTACAGGACTGTCGGTAAAATGGTTGCTCCTTTGATTATCAGTACACGGGGGCACAGGTTGGAAGGAATTTGGCACTCCGGATCACCAATGAGTATGCTGATAAATTCAGTGAGAGGAGTATATGTTTGTGCCCCAAGAGATATGACCAGAGCTGCAGGTTTCTATAATGCCTTACTTGAGGGAAACGATCCTGCAGTAGTGATAGAACCACTCAATGGCTACAGACTGAAAGAAAAGTTGCCGGATAATATCGGTGAGTTTCGCCTTCAACTTGGAATTCCTGAAGTACTGAATAATGGAACAGATCTGACAATTGTCACCTATGGATCAACGGTTAAAATTGCCCTGGAAGCAGTTAAACAACTGGCTTTACACGATATTTCTGTAGAATTAATTGATGTTCAGACTCTTGTACCATTCGATCGGAACAAAATGATACTTGAGTCCCTTAAAAAAACAAACAGGATTCTTTTTCTCGATGAAGACTTACCTGGCGGAACAACTGCTTATATGATGCAGGAAGTAATTGAAAAACAAGGTGGATGGCAATTTCTTGACAGTCCTCCTAAAACTCTTACTGCAAAAGAACACAGACCAGCTTATACAACTGATGGTGATTATTTCTCCAAACCAAGTGCGGAAGACGTTTTCGATAAGGTTTATGGGATGATGAAGGAGGCAGTTCCTGAGAAATATTAGTTCTTGTACCTCACCCCTAACCCCTCTCCTTAAGGAGAAGGGGCAACGGGATGAGGTAAAAACTATTACATTGTCACCCCGATTATCCTTAGTAATTCTGTCGCTGCTTCTTTTGGTCCGCTGGTTTCATAACCGGGTATGCCAAGTCTGGTCCTCATCTGACCGACAAAGACATTATTCTTAAAGAAGGATGCGAAGTATTTTGTAGCAATTGTTTCATGATCGGCTTTATACTCAGGAGGACCAAAAATATTGGCGAAATATGAATGTACAAGACCACTTGATGTTGTGGTCCCTTTACTCATAACAGCACCTTCCCGGAAGATATCCAGGGCCCATTCCGCAGATGTGAATTTCTCAATAACAGGATGTTCAATGTCAATCTCCTCGTAATTGTTGGCATATAGTATATAATCGATTTTATGGCCCTGTACTACAGTCTCAAATTTGGTCACCGGAAAAACAATCCGTGCATTTACCTGACTGGGATTCATAATAATTGACCGGTCGAGATGTCCAAAAGCATAACCTGGCTGCAAGTCATCAAGGCGAAGAAATGCCCCTATCTCAGTACCATATCCTATAGGGCATCCTTTTGAGTCAAGTTCAATTGAGCCCATATCATCTGCAATAATAGTCAGTTCCCGAATATGTTTCTCAGCGAGCACTCTGAATGCTTCAAGAGTTTCTGACTTTCCGGCACCAGTGTCGCCCATCATAAGAATGGTGGCTTCTTTATTCCCCTGAAGCATTATTTTCACCATTGCGCCATGAAAAGGCATATTACCCGATTTCATCACAATGGAATTGTGAAGAGTAAGTATCATCTTTTTCAGATAACCGAAATATCCGAATTCAGGACGGTCAGGGATTGCACCTACGAATATCCCGTTTTCTTCATCATCGTAAAATACCGTTGAGAATTTGGCTAATCCGTCAATCACATTCCCCTGCGCTCCATATATAAAGAGGGCATCAGGTTTTTTCTCAAGATCTGAATCATCAGCAAGCTGGAAAAGGTTGCACATTGAAAAGCCCAATTCATAAAAATCAAGATGGAAATAGACCATAATAAGCAACTTTCCAACTTTGGCCGGGTAACAAAGCCACTCACCGGCTTTTAAATCAATCAGATCAAGTGGATTCTGCTGGATCTTTTTAAAATGCCCGGTCCGCTTATTCATTGGTTGCTGAATAACAAGCGGAGGATAAATAAGCATTTGCCTGATTACCGGAACAGTATTAAGTCTCTTATATTTTTCACCTTTGTAGGCTAAATCTTTTGGCAGAGAGATCACTGCCATTTCTGCACCTGCCGGAACCTGTCTGTAAACACTGGGATGGCTGCCAGTAATGTTTTCCTGAATATGTCTGTAAACCATCCGTACAAGATGTGTAAGTTGTTCAATTGTCTCATTGAAAGTACGATAAGGTCTTTTATCCAGACGGTCACCTTCAGAATCATTTATTATAAAACGGTCAAAATGGCGCCAGTAGTCATACAGATATTCAACAAAACCTGTAAGCTTATCTGTGTTGCTGAGGAAGATTTTGGATTTATCAAAAATATGAGGTACAACACTGCATTCATACTTGACCAGCAATGAAAGTGTTTTAACAAGATGGTCCACACACTCTTCATCAGCATCGCAACTCCCGAAAAATTCCAGTAACGGTGAGTTCTTGGACCTGAGATTGTTAAGGCAATGGTCAAGGACTAAACGGAATTTGTCACTTGCCAGCAGCTCTTCTGCTGTTTCGCACATTCTTTCGCGGATATTCAGAACAGCTTTATTACCAATTATATTTAATGTACTTCTGGGCATAAAGAATATTTAACGATCGTGGCAAAAATATGACAATATTTAATTGAAGATAAGTTTTTACTTAATTATTTTTGTAAATTAGATATTATCTAATTATTAATTCCATTTATGAAACCGGAACTTGATTTGTTTACGATATTACCGGAAGATAAAATTCCGGAGAAAGGTAAGATTCTTATTTCCGAACCATTTCTTCCTGATACCTTTTTTAACAGAAGCATTATATATCTCACGGATCACACATCCGATGGATCTGTTGGGTTCATTCTAAATAAAAAACTTGATTTACAGGTCAGTGCAGCAATCGAAGGTTTTGAACATTGGGATGAATACCTGAGCATGGGTGGGCCTGTTGCCCCTGATACTCTTCATTATCTGCATAAGCTGGGAGATATAATTCCAAATAGCATACTTGTGGAGGGTGATATTTTCTGGGGTGGAGACATTGACAGCATCAGGGAACTCATAAAATCAGGAAAAATAAAGCAATCGCAAATCAGGTTCTTCCTGGGCTATTCCGGCTGGTCAGCAGGTCAGCTTGAACGTGAACTTAAAGAAAACTCATGGATTATTGCCAAGATTAATTCCAATATTGTTCTGAGTAACAAAGGTGATGATATCTGGAAAAGAGTTTTAAGGAGCTTTAAAAATAAGTACAGGATGTGGGCCGATTTCCCCGATTCGCCGGAAATGAATTAAAGATGCAGTATCCTGAATACCAGCTCCTTCAACAGATCTCCGGGTTCAGTGCCGGGATCTCCATAACCTTTTGATTTCATGTCGTATGTGCGCAAAAGACCGATTATCTGTACTGTCTTTGCGACACTGTACTTTGCTGCGGAAGTCTCATAATCTTTAACGAAAAAAGGATTAATCTTTAGAACTGCCGCAACATTGTTTTTTGATTTGTCTGTGAGGTAATGGAACGTCAGAAGCTTGCTGAAGAATCCGAAAAGTGAGGCAATCGAGAGCGTTATTGGATTATCTTTCGGATTGTTGGCAAAATGGTAAATAATCATATTGGCTTTCAGGATGTTCTTTTCACTGATTGCCTTCTGTAACTCAAAGTTGTTATAATCCTTACTTATCCCTATATTCTTTTCAACTAATGTTGTTGTAATAACAGGTTTCCCGGCCGGAAGAGTAATAATAAGTTTATCAAGCTCATTCACAATCTTATGTAAATCGGTCCCAAGAAACTCGGTAAGCATTGCGCTGGCACTCGGATCAGCTTTTATACCCTTTACCATCAGGTACCTTTCAATCCATGCAGGAATCAGATAATCACGTATCCTGGCTGATTCAAAATAGACACCATGACTCTCGAGTTCTTTATAGAGTTTCGTTCTTTTATCAATGGTTTTATACTTATAACTGAACACCAGTATTGTTGATAACAGCGGATTTTCAAGATATATCATAAGTTCATCCAGCTTTTTCAACGACTGAGCCTCCTTAATAATAAGTACCTGATGACTTGCCATCATGGGAAACCTTCTGGCAGTATCTATTATTGAAGCTATATTTGTATCATCACCATAAAGAATTATCTGATTAAAAGCCTTTTCATCTTCAGCCAGTACCTTGTCTTGTATATATTCAGTAATCAGATCAATATAATAAGGTTCCTCGCCTGCAAGAAAATAAACAGGTTTAAAAATCCGGTTTTTCAGATCTGAAATTATCTCCTCGTAGGTGACAGCCATTATCAGAATTTTAGATGTTTTACTGATACTCCGTTTTCAATTATCTCACGGAGTGAATCAATTCCTATTTTAAGATGTATTTCAACATAATCATTGGTTACTTTAATATCGCTGGCTTCAGTTTTAATGCCTGTTGAAATCATCGGCTGGTCGGAGACAAGAAGAAGAGCGCCTGTGGGTATCTCATTGGCAAATCCAACTGTAAATATAGTTGCAGTCTCCATATCAATTGCCATAGCCCGTGTCTTAACCAGGTATTTCTTGAACCTGTCGTCATATTCCCAAACTCTTCTGTTTGTTGTATATACGGTGCCTGTCCAGTATTCTCTGTTATATCTTGTTATTGTAGCTGATATAGCGCTCTGCAACTTAAATGCAGGAAGAGCCGGAACCTCAATCGGTAGGTAGTCGTTCGATGTACCATCACTTCTTATTGCAGCTATCGGAAGTATAAGATCACCAAGTGTATTCTTCTTTTTGAGCCCTCCGCATTTTCCCAGGAAAAGAACTGCATTTGGGTTAATTGCACTCAGCAGATCCATAATTGTCGCTGCATTTGGACTACCCATACCAAAATTTATGATAGTTATGCCATCGGCTGTGGCACTTGGCATGTTTTTATCTCTCCCTTCAACCTTTACATTGTTCCATTTTGCAAAAAGATCTACATAGTACATATAATTGGTAAGAAGGAAGTATTTACCGAAGCTGTCTATGGATTTGCCTGTATATCGCGGAAGCCAGTTATTAACAATTTCTTCTTTGGTTTTCATCAGGTTATTCTAGTTAATTATTATCTCAATATATTTGTGTTAGCTTTTTGTTTGTTTTCCTTTGTGATCCTTAGTGATATCCTTCGTGTTCCTTCGTGGTAAAAAAATAAACCACTAAGGGTCACAAAGGTCAACACAAAGGTACACGAAGCAAGAATCAGAAATAAAAACTAATTCTAACGTCAAAAGTACAAAACTAAGTTGAAACAGCTAAATCTGCCTCAATATTCCTTCAGGATAACAGGGAAGGAGGGAAGCGAAATGATCCTCGATCCATTACGGAGAAAATTTGTAAAACTTACTCCTGAAGAGTGGGTCCGGCAGAACTTTGTCCAGTACCTTATAAATGAAGGAAAATATCCACCTGGTCTTATTGGAACAGAAGTCATGTTCAGATTCAATAAGCTGAAAAGAAGAGTGGATATACTGATACATGACAGAACGGGAAAACCGGTTTTGATAGTTGAATGTAAGGCACCTGAAGTTAAAATTGATGACAAGATTTTTGACCAGATTGTCTGTTACAACATGGGATTCAAAGTGCCATATATAGTAGTCACGAATGGTATAGATCACTATGCGTGCAAAATTGATCACAATGAAAATAAGTATGAGTTTTTACTTGTAATTCCGCTTTACGAAGATCTTTTATCCTTATGATATCTGTTACTTGTGCCGTTATTCGAAATGACGAAAATGAAATTTTAGTTGTTCAACGGGGTGAAGCGACCGATCATCCTTTCAAGTGGGAATTCCCCGGTGGTAAACTGGCTCAGGATGAGAATGAAGAAGAGTGTATTATCCGCGAGATTGATGAAGAATTGTCAATGGAGATTGTCATTTGTGCAAAGTTGCCAGCTGTAAATCATGATTATGGTCACAAGAAAATCAGTCTTGTCCCTTTCATATGCGATACACTCGATGATATTCCTTTCCTCTCTGAACATGTTGCATACAAATGGGTTGAAGAAAAAGATCTGATGACGCTCGATTTTTCGGAGGCTGATGTTTTTGTAGCCCGGAGCTATCTCAATAATAACCAATCAGAAGGGAAAATTGAAATTTCTGCAGATCACCCCTCCGATGATGAATTATCAGTTGATAAAGATCTTCAGGCAATTGTAAACAATATGATGAGCATGCAGGAAGCGGAATGGATTGCGACCTCAGCAATCGAAAATCCGGCTATATTTATCAAATTGTTCCAATATTCAAATTCCTCTGATAAAAAACTTGCATTCAGAGCATCATGGACCCTTACCAAAGTTTGTGACAGATTCCCCGATCTGATATATCCATATCTGAATCAGATCGTTGAGAGTCTGAATACAATAGACAATGAAAGTACTTTACGCTCTTTTCTCAGGATACTATCACTAACGGATCTTGACAAAATCGATAAACGTCAGCATGGCTTGCTTGCTGACTTCTGCTTCGGTACTTTGAATTCGGGCTTTTCAGCAATAGCTGTAAAAGCGTATTCAATGGAAATCTTATATAAACTTTCTTTGATTTATCCTGAACTTGCCAATGAGCTTTCCACTTCAATACGCATACTTATGGAAGACGGATCAGCGGGCATCACTGCACGGGGAAGTATGATAATCAGAAAAATTGCAGAGATGCCTGTAACGCCAAAACCCGGTATGAAGAAAGTTTAATTCTGAAGCTTCCGGTTACTTTTGTTTACCCTGTTTTTTAAGATTTAGAGGTAAAGTACCACCATTCTGGGTCCATGTACCATCTATTGTTGAATCACTGGTTACAGTTCCGTTATATTCCCCGTTTATAGATGGAGCCAGCAAAACAAGCTTTTTTATATCAAGCGTAACCAGACCACCAGGAATGTCCTTTGCACCCTGATCAGGACTGTCAAGAGTGAAGGTCAGGCTATCCTTCGCGGTAAGTTTCAGATTGAAAACTACCCTTAATTCCATGCCATTAGCCGAAAGATTGCCTAACCATGAACCAGTAATGTTTTTTTTTGCAGAACCGTTTTGAGCAGATAATGAGTTTGATATCATTATCAAAATCGAAACTAAAGAAACAAATAGAATTTTTTTCATCTTAAAAAATGTAAAGTTATTTGATAATAATTATTCAATTAAAATTATAATAATTACAATTTATTCAATTTATCACGAAAGTCCAGCAACCTGTTTGTCTATAAAGCCAGAATCCAGTCAGCAATAATTTTCAGAGCTTCCGGAGAAAAGGTTTCTTCAATTAAGGAGTACTCGCCCGGTAGTCCTGTTTTGCAATGCTGAAAGAGATGATTAAGTCCTGGTAAACTGACTATCTTGACTGATAGGTTACCAGATGATTTTAGTGCTTTTTCAATGGCAGGAAGGTTCTCCTTTGCAGAAACCTGAAGGTCCTTTTCTCCATTCAGGGCAAGAACAGGGCAATTCACCTTTTTCCAAAACATAGCCGGATCAGTCATAATGAAATACCTGAACCATGTATATGAATCTGCACCAAATTGTTTTTTAAATACATTTACAACTTTTTCAGTTTCTTCTTTTGAAGTCTTTTTCTTTTCCAGATTTTCTTTATAGAGAGCAATAATTTTCAATTCAGCTTTTTTATTATCTTTTTCTTTTCTCAGAATTGCATAGCGTTTTTTCAGAGCCTCTGTAGATTCCTTAATTTGATGCTCGCTTACTCCCGAAAGTTTACTGATATCTTCCGATTGTCTGATAATAATTTGTTGGCCTGTAACTCCAGGACCGGCGAGCGAAACAATAAATCCTATATCAGGATTCGAGGCTGCTACTATTGGTGCTATTAATCCGCCTTCACTGTGACCCATCAGGCCAATCTCTTTTTGATTAATTTTCGGATTGGTTCTCAGAAAATTAAATGCTGCTTCAGCGTCAGTTGCAAGATCAGCTGAAGTTGCTTCACTATAGATACCCTGAGAACCACCGACTCCCCTGTCATCGTACCGGAGAACTGCAATACCATTTCGGCCCAGATAATCAGCTATGATAAGAAAGGGTTTATGCCCCATCAGTTCTTCATTCCTGTTTTGAGGGCCTGAACCGGTTATTAATATTGCACACTTGAATGGACCTTTTCCCGCTGGCATCGTCAAAGTTCCTGCAAGTCTGATACTAAATTTATTATTGGTAAAGGTCACATCTTCAGAAGTATAAGGAAACGGAGGTTTTGGTTCCTGTGGCCTGTTGACTGTAAAAACTGCTTTTAGCTTTTTAAGATTCACTGTGTATGTCGCTCCCCGTTGAGTCCAGGTTCCATCAATAGTTGAGTCACCA
>JGI24133J20442_1000138_pt1 | contig 21659 bp, 20 predicted proteins | sample BarGraNGADG00311_2_FD_20442 | JGI IMG/M metagenome (IMG submission 20442)
GGCTCGAGCCGGTCACCGGGCACCACGAGCACTCCGAACCGGTGCTCTCGGTACCGGTGATCACGGTGGCCACCCTCGCGCTCGTCCTCGTCGGGGTGTTCTTCGCGTGGCGTCAGTACGCCGTCTCGACGGTCCCGACGACGCCGCCGCTCGCCTCCGGGATGACCCGCGCCGCACGCCGCGACCTGTACCAGGACGAGGTCAACGAGGCCGTGTTCATGCGTCCAGGCCAGTACCTGACGAGGTCGCTCGTCTACGCCGACCGCCGCGTCCTCGACGCCGGCGTGAACGGCCTCGGCCGTCTGGTCGCCGCGAGCGGCGAGGTGCTCCGCCGCTGGCAGAACGGTTATGCCCGGTCGTACGCCGCGACCATGGTCGCCGGGCTGCTCATCCTTCTTGTCGTCGTGCTCGCGTTCCAGAGCTGAGGGAGACCGAGATCCACATGCAGGCTTCCAGCGGATTCCCGTGGCTCACGGCGCTCATCGTGCTGCCCGTCATCGGCGCAGCGGCCCTGTGGGCACTCCCGGCGGCCTCGCGCCGTCTGGTCCGCCCGATCGCGCTCGGCGTCTCGCTCGCCGTGCTCGTGCTCGCCGCCGCGATGGCGCTGCAGTTCGACACGGCGGCGGCGGGAACGCACCAGTTCAGCGAGCTCGTCTCGTGGATCCCGGCGTTCGGCGTGAGCTACGCCGTCGGCGTCGACGGCGTGGGCCTGCTGATGGTGCTCCTCTCGGTGATCCTGGTGCCGGTCGTGGTGCTGGCGGCGTGGCGGGAGCAGGGTGAGGACCTGGGTCGGCTGCGCCACTACCTCGCCCTCGTCCTGCTCCTCGAGGGGTTCATGATCGCGGTCTTCTCGGCTCGCGACGTGTTCCTCTTCTACCTGCTCTTCGAGGCCATGCTGATCCCGGTCTACTTCATGATCGGCGGCTTCGGTGGCGCCCAGCGGCGCTACGCGGCGGTCAAGTTCCTGCTCTACTCGCTCGCAGGCGGGCTCGTCATGCTCGCCGGGGTCATCGCGCTGTACGTGTCCGGGCCCGGTGGCAAGGGCGGCTTCCTGGTCGACAGCCTGGTCGGTGTGCACCTGCCGGTGAGCACCGAGCGGCTCATCTTTCTCGCCTTCTTCCTGGCGTTCGCGATCAAGGCGCCGATGTTCCCGGTGCACACCTGGCTGCCAGATGCCGCGCAGAACGCTCCGGCGGGAACCTCCGTGCTGCTCGTCGGGGTCCTGGACAAGGTCGGTACGTTCGGGATGCTCACGCTGTGCCTGCCGCTGTTCCCGCACGCCTCGCGCTGGGCCGCTCCGGCGATCGTCGTGCTCGCCGTCGTCTCGGTCGTGTACGGCGCGCTGCTCGCGATCAGCCAGCAGGACATCATGCGACTCATCGCGTACACGTCGGTCTCGCACTTCGGCTTCATCGTGCTGGGCATCTTCGCGTTCAGCTCGGTCAGCATCCAGGGCTCGTCCTTCTACATGTTCAACCACGGGCTCTCGACGGGTGGTCTCTTCCTGCTCGGCGGAATGCTCGCGCGGCGGCACGGCGGCTCGCAGCGGATCGCGGACTTCGGTGGACTGCAGAAGGTCACGCCGGTGCTCGCCGGGCTCTTCCTCGTCGTCGGCCTCTCCGTACTTGCCCTGCCCGGCCTGTCCACCTTCATCAGCGAGTTCATGGTGCTGGTCGGCTCCTATGGTCGGGAGGCCCCGGCCGCGGTGGTGGCCACCATCGGCGTGGTGCTCGCTGCCCTGTACATCTTGATCACCTACCAGCGTGCCTTCACCGGTCCGGTCCGCTCCGAGCTCGCCGGGGCGAAGGACGCGACCCGGCGCGAGCGCTGGGTGATCGGTCCGCTGATCGCGGTCATGCTCGTGCTCGGGTTCTACCCGGCACCCGCGCTGGATCTGCTCCGCGAGCCGGCCAGGATCACGATCGAGCAGGTCGGCGTGCGCGATACCGTCCCGACGGTGCATGCGGCCGCGCCGGCCGGCGCCGCCGACACGTCCACCGCGAGTGAAGGGGGCGACCAGTGACGACGTTCACCGCGCCGACGATCGCCTGGGCGCAGCTGGCGCCGGTTCTCATCGTGCTCGGCGCCGGGGTCATCGGCGTTGCGGTTGAGGCGTTCGTGCCTCAGCGGCTTCGCCGCGTGGTCCAGGTCGTGCTCACTCTCACCGCCACCGCCGGGTCGCTGCTCGCGGTCGCCCTGCTCTGGGGCGGCGTGCACAAGAGCGGCGGCACCCGCCTGTTCGACGGCGCCTACATCCTCGACGGGCCGGCCCTCGTCCTGCAGGGCATCGTCGTCGTCCTCGCCCTGCTCGCGCTGCTTGTCATCGCGGACCGGAGCGAGATTGGCGAGGACGCCTTCGCACCCTCGGCGGCGGCGGTTCCCGGTTCCGACTACGAACAGCTCGCGCGGCGGAAGGGCCTGGTCCAGACCGAGGTCTACCCGCTCGTCCTGTTCGCCACCGGCGGCATGATGATCTTCCCGGCCGCNGGCGACCTGCTGGTGATGTTCGTCGCGCTCGAGGTCCTCTCGCTGCCGCTCTACCTGCTCAGTGGGCTGGCCCGGCGGCGGCGGCTGCTGAGCCAGGAAGCCGCGATGAAGTACTTCCTGCTGGGGGCGTTCGCCTCGGCGTTCTTCCTCTTCGGTGCGGCCCTGCTCTACGGCTTCGCCGGCTCGATCAAGCTGGCGGACATCGCGGCCGCGACGAGCACCGTGCGCGGCATGGACAGCTTGCTGTTCGGCGGCCTGGCGATGCTGCTGGTCGGCATCCTCTTCAAGGTCGGCGCGGTCCCGTTCCATGCCTGGACGCCGGACGTGTACCAGGGCGCCCCTACCCCGATCACCGGGTTCATGGCGGCCTGCACCAAAGCCTCGGCGGTCGGCGTCCTGCTCCGGGTCGCCTACGTGGTCCTGCCCGGTCTGCGGTGGGAGCTCCGGCCGGTGCTCTGGACGATCGCGATCCTCACGATGGTCGTCGGAACGGTCATCGCGATCGTGCAGACGGATATCAAGCGGATGCTCGCGTACTCGTCGATCGCGCACGCCGGTTTCATCCTCACCGGTGTGGTCGCCTGGAACGAGCGCGGGATCTCCGGAGTGCTCTTCTACCTGCTCGCCTACGGCGTCGCGACGGTCGGTGCGTTCGGCGTGGTCTCGCTGGTCCGGGAGACGAACGACGCCGGCGAGATCCTCGGCGAGGCCACCCACCTCTCGCAGTGGGCCGGGCTCGGCAAGCGCTCACCCGTGCTGGCCGGCGTCTTCGCCCTGTTCCTGCTGTCCTTCGCGGGCATCCCGCTGACGGCCGGCTTCACCGGGAAGTTCGCGGTCTTCACCGCCGCGGTGGCCGGCGGCGCGACGCCGCTCGTCATCGTCGGCGTGCTCGCCTCCGCGGCTGCCGCGTTCTTCTACGTCCGGGTGATCGTGCTGATGTTCTTCACCGACTCGGCCGGTACCGCGGGGGAGCGCACGACCGTCGTGCGCTCGGAAGGGCTGACCGCCGTGGCGATCGGCGTCGGCGCTGCCGCGACAGTTCTGCTCGGCGTCCTCCCCACGCCGGTTCTCACTCTGGTGACGCAGGCGGCTAAGTTCATCCCGTGAGGTTTCCGCTGGCACTGCCTCTTGCCGACCCTGAGCTCGCCGAGGCCCTCTCGGCCCGACTCGACCTGGTCGAGGAACGGCTCCGGGACGCGGTCACGCACGCGGACCTGCTCGCGGACAGCGCGTCGCGGCACCTGGTCAACGCCGGCGGGAAGCGGCTGCGATCGCTGCTGACCCTGCTCACCGCGCAGCTCGGTGAAGGTCAGCGACCCGAGGTGATCGACGCGGCCGTCGTGGTCGAGCTGACCCACCTCGCGACGCTCTACCACGATGACGTGATGGACGCTGCGCCGCTGCGGCGCGGGGCGCCGACCGCGCACGAGGTGTGGGGGAACTCGGTCGCGATCCTCACCGGGGACCTGCTGTTCGCGCGAGCGTCGCGCGTCGTCGCCGGTCTCGGCCCGGCGGCGGTCCGGATCCAGGCGGAGACCTTCGAGCGCCTGTGCCTCGGCCAGCTGCACGAGACGGTCGGCCCCGGTGTGGGCGACGACGCCATCGAGCACTATCTGCAGGTGCTCGCCGACAAGACGGGCTCCCTGATCGCGACCGCGGCCCGATTCGGCGCGATGTTCGCCGGCTGCGAGCCGCCCATCGTCCAACGGGTGACGAACTACGGCGAGCTCGCCGGTGTCGCGTTCCAGCTTGCCGACGATGTGATCGACGTCCGATCCGACGCGGAGGTGACGGGCAAGACGCCTGGCACCGACCTGCGCGAGGGTGTCGCGACGATGCCGGTCCTGCTGCTGCGCGAGCGGGTCGCGTCCGGGAGCGGCGCCGAGGACGCGGAGCTGCTCGCTGCCATCGACGGGGACCTCACGAGCGACGCGGCGCTGGCCGAGGCGGTGTCTGCCCTGCGGCACCACAGCGTCGTCGACGAGACCAGTCAGAGGGCCCGGTTGTGGGGCGACCAGGCGATCGCCGCGATCGCGGGCCTGCCGCAGGGAAACGTGAAGGACGCGCTCGTGTCGTTCGCCGATGCGTTGGTGGCCCGCGNCGGATAGCGGTCCTGGCCNTCCCGGTCGGATGGCGGACGCGGTCTTCCACGCCGGAGTCGCGCTGAGTACGGTGCCAGGATGATCAGCCCGACCTGGACCGCCGTCGACGACTACCTCGAGAGTCACCTGATCCGGGACGACGACGCGACGGCAGGCGCGCTCGCGGCCACCCGAGCCGCGGGCCTGCCCGACATCGCCGTGTCGCCGACGCAAGGGAAGCTCCTCGAGACGTACGCGCTCCTGGTCCGCGCGCGCCGGGTGCTCGAGTTCGGCACCCTCGGCGGCTACTCCGCGATCTGGCTCGCGCGCGCCCTGCCCGACGACGGGCGCCTGATCACGTTCGAGCTCGACCCGCACCACGCCGCGGTCGCGCGCGCGAATCTCGACGCCGCCGGCATCGGGCCCAAGGTCGACATCCGGGTCGGTGCGGCGGCGGACCTGATCGCGGGCCTCGACGGCGAGGATCCGTTCGACCTCACGTTCATCGACGCCGACAAGGCCGGCAACGTCGGCTACTTCCGCGCCGCACTGCGCCACAGCCGCGTCGGCGCGGTCATCGTCGTCGACAATGTGGTCCGCAACGGGGCAATCGCCGCGCCGTCCGACGACCCGGGCGCTGCCGGTTCGCGGGCGGTCATCGAGGAGGCGGCGCACGAGGCCCGGGTCTCCGCGACGGTGGTGCAGACGGTGGGCCGCAAGGGCTACGACGGGTTCCTCGTCGCCGTCGTCACCAGCTAGTCCGGCGGTACGCGAGCCTGCGCGCGCCGGAGCGGCGCGGGGCTCGCTGACCGGTGCGACCGGAGCCCGTCCACAGTGAGGATGACGAGCGCGATCCAGACCAGGCCGAACCCCCACCAGCGCGCGGCCGGCATGTCTTCGCGGAACACGAGGAGACCGACGAGGAACTGCAGGGTCGGCGCGAGGTACTGCAGCAGTCCGATGATGCTGAGCGGCAGTCGGCGGGCGGCTCCGGCGAACATGATCAGAGGTAGCGCGGTCACCACGCCCGCACCGGCGAGCAGCAGGGCGTGGCCCGGACCGTGACTGGTGAAGCTCCCGGTGCCGTCGTGCTGCAACCAGACCAGGAAGCAGAGGGCGAGCGGCGCGAGGACCGCCGTCTCGATGGTCAGCCCGGTGAGCGCATTGACCCGCCGGCCGACCCGGTTCTTCACCAGGCCGTACAGGCCGAAGGAGAACGCGAGCACGAGGGAGATCCACGGCAGCCGCCCGTACCCGACGGTGATGACGACGACCGCGACCGTGCCCGAGCCGAGCGCCCACCACTGCAGCGGGCGCAGGCGTTCGCGCAGGAAGAAGACGGCGAGCAGCACGGTGACGAGCGGGTTGATGAAGTAGCCGAGCGACGCCTCGATCACGTGATCGGCGAGCACCGCGAACACATAGGTCAGCCAGTTCACCCCGATCAGGACCGCGGCGATGCTCAGCAGGGCCAAGGAGCGCCGCGACCGGATCGCGACCCGCAACGCGCCCACCTGGCCGGTGATCGCGATCACCGCGGCACAGAAGAGGAGCGACCACACGACCCGGTGCGCCACGATCTCGACCGCCCCGGCGGGACGCATCAGCGGGAAGTAGAGCGGGAGGAAGCCCCAGAGCAGGTAGGCCCCGATCCCGAGCAGAAGCCCGGTTCGGTTGCCGGGGGCGGTAGCGCTAGGCGCCCCGCGCATCGTCCCCTGGGCGGGAGGGGGCGCGGGGGGAGAGGTCACGACGAGAAACTACGCCCGCCGGGTCGCCGGGACGAGCGCTTTCGGACGCCGTCGGCGTCTCGGCAGTGGCTGTCGCCGTCGGTCGACGTATACTCCGAGACCGTCTGTGTCGGCCGTCGCGCCGATCCCCGCTCGTGTCCACCGTCTGAAGGGCAAGAACTGCCGTGACCACCTCCCGTCCACTGCGCGTGGGAATCGTCGGCGCGGGACCGGCGGGCATCTACGCCGCGGACATCCTGAGCAAGTCCGGCCTCGACGTGAGCATCGACCTGATCGAGCGGCTGCCGGCCCCGTTTGGCCTGGTCAGGTACGGTGTTGCGCCTGATCATCCGCGGATCAAGCAGATCATCGCGGCGCTACAGAAGATCCTCGAACGCGGCGATATCCGTCTCATCTCGAACGTCGACGTCGGCACCGGTCTGACCGTCGCCGAGCTGCGGGAGTTCTACGACGCGGTGATCTTCGCGACCGGGTCGATCCGGGCCGCGAGCCTGGACATCCCGGGCATTGAGCTGCCCGGTTCCTACGGTGCCGCGGACTTCGTGTCCTGGTACGACGGGCACCCGGATGTGCCCCGCACCTGGCCGCTCGAGGCGCGGCACGTCGCCGTCGTCGGCGTCGGGAACGTGGCCCTAGACGTGGCCCGGATGCTGACGAAGCGCCCGAAGGACCTGGCCTCGACCGAGATCCCGGCGAACGTCTTCGAGCGGCTGGTCACCAACCCGGTCACCGACGTGCACCTGTTCGGCCGGCGCGGTCCGGCACAGGTGAAGTTCACGCCGCTCGAGCTGCGCGAGCTCGGTCGCATGCCCGACGTCGACGTCGTCGTGTACCCCGAGGACTTCGACTTCGACGAGGGCTCGATGGCTGCGATCCAATCCTCGAACCAGACCAAGCAGGTCGTCACGACGCTGACCGACTGGACCTTGCGCGATCCCTCCGAGCTGAGCGCGTCGCGGCGCATCCACCTGCACTTCCTGCACCAGCCGGCCGCGGTGCTCGGCACCGACCGGGTCACCGGTTTCCGCACCGAGCGGACCAAGCTAACCGGCGACGGCACCGTGATCGGGACGGGCGAGTTCCACGAGGTCGAGGTCCAGGCGGTCTACCGCGCGGTCGGCTACTTCGGCTCGCCGGTACCGGGGGTCCCGTTCGACGGCGTCGCCGGGGTGATCCCGAACGAGGAGGGCCGCGTGGTGGCTGCCGACGGCGCGCACCTCCCGGGCCTGTACGCGACGGGCTGGATCAAGCGAGGGCCGGTCGGACTGATCGGGCATACGAAGTCGGACGCGACCGAGACCATCCGCCACCTGGTGGAGGACGCAGCGTCGCTGGCCCCCGCGCCGCACGGGGACCCCGCCGACGTCCTCGCACGCCTCGAGCACGCGGGTCTCACCTACCTGACCTGGAGCGGCTGGGAGCTGCTCGACACCTATGAGCGGGAGCTCGGCGCGGCCGAGGCTCGCGAGCGCATCAAGGTCGTGCCCCGTGAGGAGATGGTCGCCATCTCCCTCGGGCGGCCGCTCGGCCGGTGAGATGACGTCCTCCAGCGGGAACCGCCGACGCCTGCCGAGCGTTGATCCTGATGCGGGATCGAGCGACGCGCCGTAGTGTCCGACCACGGCGCGGCGTCGGCGATGGAAGGAGCGGTCTCAGATGGGCCATCAGCATTTCAACGGGCTGAAGACCGTGGGTCTGTTCGCCTTCCTCTGGGTCGTCATGCTCTCGCTGGGGGCGGTCGTCAATGGTGGCAGGCTCATCTGGCTGTTCGCCTGCCTAGGCCTGATCGGCACCGCGTACGGCTACTGGAACTCGGCGAACATCGCGATCCGCGCGATGCGCGCGCGGCCGGTGTCGGAGCTGGAGCAGCCGGGGATGTATCGGATCGTCCGCGAGCTCTCGACCGCGGCGCGTCAGCCGATGCCGAGCCTGTATGTCTCTCCGACGGCCGCTCCGAACGCTTTTGCGACGGGGCGCGATCCGCGCCACGCGGCGGTCTGCTGCACGGACGGCATCCTGCAGCTCCTCGACGAGCGTGAGCTCCGAGGGGTGCTCGGCCACGAGCTCATGCACGTGTACAACCGGGACATCCTGACCTCGTCGGTCGCCGCGGCGATCGCCGGGATGATCACCGCGATCGCCCAGTTCCTGATGTTCTTCGGGGGCGGGGACCGTCAGCGCTCCACCAACCCGATCGCGGCGCTCGCGATGGTCTTCCTTGCCCCGCTGGCGGCCACGGTGATCCAGCTCGCGATCAGCCGGACCCGCGAGTACGACGCCGACGAGGACGGCTCCAAGCTCACCGGTGACCCGCTGGCGCTCGCCAGCGCCTTGCGCAAGCTCGACGCCGGCACCCGTGCGGCGCCGCTCCCGCCTGCCCGCGAGCTGATCGACGTCTCGCACCTGATGATCGCGAACCCGTTCCGCGGCGGCGGCATGGCGACCCTCTTTGCCACCCACCCGCCGATGGCCAACCGGGTCGACCGGCTCGAGAAGATGGCCGGTCAGCGCCTCCCGTAGGGCTTCTCGGCCTAGCGGTAGTTGGTGAACTGGAGCGCGACGTCGAGGTCGGCGCCCTTGAGCAGTGCGATGACCTCTTGGAGGTCGTCGCGGCTCTTGGCGGTCACCCGCAGCTCGTCGCCCTGGATCAGCGGCTTGACCCCCTTCGGGCCCTCCTCGCGAATGATCTTGGCGACCTTCTTCGCGTTCTCGCTGCTCAGGCCCTGCTTGATCTCGGCCTCGAGCCGGAACTCCTTGCCGGNGGCCTTCGGCTCGCCGGTGTCGAGGGCCTTGAGCGAGATGCCGCGCTTGACCAGCTTCATCTCGAAGACGTCGAGCACCGCCTTCACGCGCTCCTCGGAGTTGGCGGTCATCACGACCTTCTCGCCGCTCCACGCGATCGACGCCCCGATATTCTTGAAGTCATAGCGCTGCCCGACCTCCTTGGCGGCCTGGTTGAGCGCGTTGTCCACCTCTTGGTGGTCGACCTTGCTCACTACGTCGAACGAGGACTCGCTGGCCATTGCTGCGCTCCTTCGGCTCTGCTCACGGCGTGCTACGCCCCACGGTAGTCCGCCCGATGGCGACCGTCAGGCGGGTGCTCGACGGCGCCGTCAACCGTGCCGATTCGATTTCCCGCGCGGTCCCGCGACCTTGTAGTGTGTCCTCGCTCGCGTGCTCGTCGACGGACGACGCGCGGCACCCGGCAGGTTGCCCGAGCGGCCAAAGGGAGCTGACTGTAAATCAGCCGCGTCACGCTTCGCAGGTTCGAATCCTGCACCTGCCACCACGCCGACGGGGCGCCCGCACCGGGCGCCCCGTCGGCGTCTCGGCGGCCGTCCGCGGCGGCCTGGCGCGATTTCCCGCCCGACGCGGGAGCCGTGTAGCCTGGTCGGCGCTGCCCCGATAGCTCAGTCGGCAGAGCGTCTCCATGGTAAGGAGAAGGTCAAGGGTTCGATTCCCTTTCGGGGCTCTGTCGGTGCCTGGTCGACAAAGGTCGTGATCCTGCGGCTGATCGTCTGCCTGGTCCCGATTTGGCGGGGTAGCTCAGGTGGTTAGAGCACACGGCTCATAATCGTGGTGTCGCGGGTTCGAGTCCCGCCCCCGCTACCACCAAGGAACAGGACCACGCGCCGGCCGGCGGCGTGTGCAGAGAAGCAAGTGCCACGCAAGCGGCACGAGAGGTGAGTAATCGTGGCCAGCAGGACCGCAGACGTCCGCCCGAAGATCACGCTTGCCTGCGTGGACTGCAAGGAGCGGAACTACATCACGAAGAAGAACCGCCGCAACGACCCGGATCGTCTCGAGCTGGCGAAGTTCTGCCCGCGTTGCGGCAAGCACACCGCGCACCGCGAGACCCGCTGACGCAACGGCCGAACGCCCCGTGCCGATCAACGCCGAGTACGCCGGACGGGAGTACCCGCCCAATACGGCCTATGAGGTCGGGCGGGAGAAGATCCGGGAGTTCGCCGCTGCGGTCGGCGCGACCCATCCGGCGCACGCCGACGTCGCGGCCGCGCGGGCGCTCGGCTACCCGGACGTCATCGCCCCGCCGACCTTCGCCGTCGTTGTCGCACAGCGCGCTGAGGCGCAGCTGATCGAGGACCCGGCGGCCGGCATCGACTTCACCCGCGTGGTCCACGCCGACGAGCGTTTCGTCCACCACCGCCCGATCCACGCCGGGGACCGCCTGGTGACCGTGCTGCACGTCGACTCGGTCGTTGAGCGCGCCGGTCTCGCGATGGTCACCACCCGCGCCGAGATCGCCGACGACGCCGGCGCCCCGGTCGCCACCGTCACCTCCACCCTCGCGGTCCGCGGGGAGGGCGCATGACTGTCGCGCGCCCCGTGCTCGCCGCCCTCGAGGTCGGCCAGGAGATAGGCCGCCGCACCATCGCCGTCGAGCGCGGCACGCTGGTGCGCTACGCCGGTGCGAGCGGTGACTTCAACCCGATCCACTACAACGACGTCTTCGCCCAGGGCGTCGGACTGCCGGGCGTGATCGCGCATGGCATGTTCACCATGGGTGCCGCGGTCAACCTCGTCGCGGACTGGGCTTGCGACCCCGCCGCCGTCATCGACTACGGCGTGCGCTTCACCCGCCCGGTCCCGGTTCCGAACCCGGGGGAGGCCCTGATCGAGGTGACCGGCGTGGTCGGCGCGCTCGACCCGGATGCAGGGACGGCGCGGATCGACCTCACGGTCGTCTTCGACGGCGTCAAGGTGCTGGGCCGGTCCCAGGCTGTCGTCCGGCTCGACTGAGCGAACGGTGGCGCGGCTCGACTGAGCGGTCACGCGCGGCTCCGGAGCTCCCGGCTCAGGCCGGTGGCGGCCCGGTCGTCGTGCCCGCTCGGAGCGTGACGGGCATCATCAGGCTCGGTGGCTGCGTGCCCTCGAGGATCTGCTTCACTGCGCGGCCGATCGCCGCGCCCTTCTCGGCCAGCGGCTGGCAGATCGTGGTGAGGAGATCCGGCGCTAGCCAGGGCACCTCGATACCGTCGAAGCCGGCCACCGAGACGTCTTCCGGCACGCGCAGCCCGAGCTCGCGCGCCGCGAGCACCACGCCCGAGGCGAGCAGATCGGACTGGGCGACGATCGCCGTCGGGCGGTCATTGCCCTGCAGCAGCAGCCGGGCGGCGGCCTGCCCCTCCTCGACCAGGGAGCCGGCGGACTCGATGATCGCCATCGGGGTGATGCCCGCGTCGAGCATCCCGAGGTAGCGGTGCCGGGTCGGGNCGAGCTCGAGCTCTTCGATCGCTGGTAGCTCGTGTGCGCGCGTACGCCGGTTGCNGCTGTACGGCAGGGTCACCATGGCGAAGCGCTCGTGGCCCAGGGTCTTGAGGTAGTTGACGAGCTCCGTGGTGCCGCGACGGTCGTCGATCGCGATGAGCGGCACGCCTTCGACCTCGGGGCCCTCGACCGCCAGCACCGGCACGCCCCGGCGCTGCAGCGACTCAAGGGTGGGGTCGCCGTCGATGACGCCCCAGAGCAGGATCGCGACGTCCATCGCGGCGGTCTCGATCAGCGGGCTCATCGTGACGAGCGCGTCGTCGTCGGAGCCGGAGGGAACGAGCAGCACCCCCAGGCCAAGTTCACTCAGCGTGCGTACCAGGCCGTCGAGCACCTGGACGGCCACCGGGTCACGGAAGCCGCGCCGCAGGCGGTCTCCCAGGACCACACCCACGATCCCGGAACGCCCGCTACGGAGCGAACGGCCCAAGGGGCTCGGCCCGGAATACCCGAGCTCTTCGGCCGCGCCGCGGATCCGGGTCCTCGTGTCGTCGGCGATCGGCCCAGCGCCCGAGAACGCAAGGGACGCGGTGGAGACGGACACTCCTGCCCTGGCGGCGACGTCGGCGAGTGTTGGTCGGCGCAGCGACATCTCACCCTCCATCTGCGGTCTGGCCGCGCCAATCGGATTGACGCCGGTGCCAGCGTACCGGCAGACTNGCGGTGCGCGATCGAATCGATTCGATCCCGAGCTCCGGCGCTCCGAGGTGCGATGGCGCCTCGCCTTTCGCGTGCGACCACCAATCCGTTCTCGGGCCTGCAGGAGTAGTGAGTTCACCGTGAGCCAGCAGCGCACCGTGACCACGCCGACCGAGGTCGATGTGACGCGCGCGCGGTGGCTCCTGATGGTGATGTTCGGACTGCTCGGCGTGACGTCCTCGAGCTGGCTCGCCCGTCTCCCGTCAGTGCGCGGATTGCTCGGCCTCAGCCCCGCCGGGCTTGGTTCCCTCCTGATCGTCGGGGCGCTCGGTTCGCTCCTGACGGTAACGGTCTCGGGCTACCTGGTGACCCGGTTCGGCGGGCGGCTCACGATGACGGTCTCGGCTGTCGGCTTCGCGATCGCCTTTGTGCTGATCGGCCTCGGCACCGCGATCCCGTCGGTCGCACTCGTCGCGCTCGGCGTCTTCCTGACCGGCTCGTCCGCCGCTCTCGGCAGCATCCCGCTCAACATCGAGACCGCTGCGGTCGAACGGCGCGTCGGTCGCGCGATCCTGCCGCAGTTCCACGCCGGCTTCTCGATCGGGGCCGTGCTCGGCTCGTTGTTCGGGGCGGCCATGGCGGCGCTCCAGGTGACGCCGTTCGCCCAGTTCACGGCGGTGGCCGTGGTCGGCCTGGCGATCAGGTTGTACGCGATCCCGCACGTCATCATCGAGAGCGGCGTACGGTCGCCGACTGCGTGGGACGCGGCCGACGCCGGTGCCCCCGGCGGCGCGGCGTCCTCGGGTGTCGCGTGGCAAGACGTGCAAGCGGCGCGGACCAGGCGGGGTAGCGGGATCCGCTCGGCGCTCAGCGCCTGGCGCGAGCGCCGGACTGTGTTGATCGGCGTCGTCATCCTGTCTGCTGCGCTCTCCGAGGGCGCGGCGAACAACTGGCTNGCAATTGCCGTGGTCGACGGCTTCCACCGGGCCGAGGCGGTCGGCGGCGTCATGTTCGCGGTCTTCGTCGGTTCGATGACGCTGGTCCGGATGCTCGGCACCCGGCTGATCGACCGCTTCGGCCGGGTGGCGGTGCTGCGCACCTCGGGGCTGGTCTCGCTCGGGGGTCTGCTCGCCTTCGGATTGATGCCGTCGCTCTCTCTCGCGGGGATCGGCGTGATGGCCTGGGGCCTCGGCGCCGCTCTCGCGGTCCCGATCGGGATCTCGGCCGCCTCCGAGGAGCCGGCGCGTGCTGCCGCGCGGGTCTCGGTGGTCTCCTCGTTCTCGTCGATGGCCTCGCTGAGCGCGCCGCCGCTGCTCGGGCTCGTCGTGCAACAGATCGGTGCTCGGCACGCGCTCTTGCTCATCTGCGTCGCCATGGTCGTGAGCGTGGCCGTCTCCGGCACGGTCCGACGGGCCGAGCCGGCGTTGCGAGGCGGTGCCGCGGAGGCCGTGCCCGAGCGGATTCCGTCAGGACACTTGGTGGAGATCGCGGCCGACTGCAAGGTGCCGGCCTGAGATGACGACGACACGCGCAACCGCGGCAGGCCCGGTCGACCCGCGGCTCTCGCGCGCACGCTCGGGCATCCTCGTGCTCTTCGGGACCGCCGGTGTGCTGTTCGCCGGCTGGCTGACCCGCTTGCCGTCGATCCGCGACGAGCTCTCGATCACCGAGGGCCAGCTCGGTCGCTTGCTGATGTTCGGCGCCCTCGGCTCGCTCGCCGCTCTGCTCACAGCCGGACCGGTGATCGCGCGCGTCGGGACCCGGCGGGTGCTCAGCGTCGCGTCCTACGCGGCGACCGGCGCGTTCCTGATGATCGGCACCGGCTCCGCGCTCGGGCTCAGCTGGCTGGTCGGTCTGGGCATCGCGTTCAACGGGCTGTCGTTCGCCTACCTCAACGTCTCGATGAACGCCGAGGGTTCGGTGGTCGAGCAGCACCGCGGCCGAACCACCATGCCGCAGTTCCACGCGGCCTTCTCGATCGGCGCGGGCCTCGGCGCGTTGATCAGCGCGGTCCTCGCTGCGCATCACGTGTCGCCCTTCTGGCAGCTCGCCGGGTTGGGTGCCGTGGCGCTCGTCGTGCGCTTGGTGGCCATTCCGTTCGCCGTCTTCGACGGCCACGCACACGTCGGCGAGCAAGAGCCCGGTGGGCCGCTGACCGCGATCCGGCGCGCCGCAACCGCGTGGCGCGAGCGTCGGACTGTGCTGATCGGCGTGGTGATCCTGGCCTCGGCGCTCTCGGAGGGCGCCGCGAGTGCGTGGATCGCGATTGCGGTGGTCGACGGTTTCCACCGGACCGAGACCGTCGGCGATCAGATGTACTTCGTCTTCATCGCGGCGATGGTCACGGTGCGGATGCTCGGGCCCCGACTGGTTGACCGGTTCGGGCGGGTGGTCGCGCTGCGTGCCTCGGCCGTGTCCGTCGTCGTCGGCCTGACGGCGTTCTCACTCGCACCGACGTTCCCGACGGCGGCAGTCGGCCTGGTCGCGTGGGGCTTCGGTGCCGCGCTGGCCATCCCGATCGGGTTCTCCGCCGCTTCGGACGAGCCGCGGCTCGCTCCGGCTCGGATCGCCGCCGTCGCGTCCTTCTCCTCGATCGCTGGCCTGACCGGTCCGCCGCTGATCGGCTACCTGGCCGACTACACCGGCGCGCGGCACGCACTGCTGCTCATCTGTTGCGCGATGATCGTGAGCTTCACTCTCGCAGGCAACGTGCGGCGACCGTTGGTGGCGAAGGCGTGAACGAAGCGGGCTCAGCGGGCTCGGCGCCGAAGCCGTCGCCCGTGGTCCTCCGGCGGGCCATCTGGGCGGTGGTCGCGGTGTTCGCGGCCAACGGCTTCATGTTCGCGAACTGGGCCTCCCGGATCCCGGCCGCTCGAGACGCCCTGCACCTCACTGCCGATCGCCTCGGACTGGTGCTGCTCGCTGCGGCGGTCGGGGCGTTGGTCGGTCTTCCGCTCAGTGGGCTCGTGGTCGAGCGCCTCGGTGCGCGACGTGCGCTCCAGACCTTCGCGAGCACCTACGCGGTCGGTGTCGCCGTGATCGCGGCCGGCATCGCCCTGCCCTCGGTCGCGGTGCTCGTCGTCGGGCTCGTGCTCACCGGCATCGGCAGCGGCGTCTGGGACGCCGCGATGAACCTCGAGGGCGGCGTCGTCGAGCGCCTCCGCGGTCGGTCTCTCATGCCGCGGTTCCATGCGGGCTTCTCGTTCGGGACGATGGCAGGCGCCGGGACCGGGGCACTCGCGGCCCGCGCACACCTGCCGTTCGCCGTCCACCTGGCCATCGCGGCGAGCATCACTCTGGTGGCGGCTCTGCTCGCGGTGCGGTCGTTCCTGCCCGACGCCGGGCTGGACGTCACCGGCACGCGGGCGTCGGGCACGGCGCGGGCGCAGGGACGACGCGCACTCGGTGCGTGGCGGGAGTCGCGCACCCTGCTGGTGGGCGTGCTGGTGTTCGCCGCTGCGGTCACCGAGGGTGCCGCGAACGACTGGTTGAGCATCGCCGTCGTGGACGGCTTCCGCACCCACGAGGAGGTCGGTGCGCTCAGCTTCGGGCTCTTCGTCACCGCGATGACCGGGATGCGCCTGGCGGGCACGGGACTCCTGGACCGGTACGGGCGGATCGTCGTCCTGCGCCTGGTCGGCGGCCTGGCGCTGGTTGGCCTGCTCGTCTTCGGGCTCGCGCCGAACCTCCCGCTCGCCCTGGTCGGCGTGACCCTCTGGGGTGCCGGCGCCGCGCTGGGCTTCCCGGTCGGGATGAGCGCCGCGAGCGACGAACCTGTCCGCGCGCCGCTGCGGATCAGCGTCGTCGCCACGATCGGCTACTCGGCGTTCCTCGCGGGTCCGCCGCTGCTCGGTTTCCTGGCCGCGCACGTCGGTTACCGGCATGCGCTGCTCGCGATCGCGGTGCCCGTGGTGCTCGGGTTGCTCGTGGTGCGTTCCGCCGCACCTCTCGGCGCCACCGCGCCGGCCGCGGCTACCCTGAGCGAGTGACGACCCTCGCCGAGCTCACCACGCTGCGCATCGGTGGCCCGGTCGGTCGCTTGGTCGAGACGACCACCGAAGAGGACCTCATCGCCGCGGTCCGCGAGACGGACGCCGCGGGCGACCCCCTGCTCGTCCTGGGCGGCGGCTCGAACGTGGTGGCCGGCGACGCGGGCTTCCCGGGCGTCGTCGTGCGGGACCTGCGCACCGAAGTGACCGTCCCCGATGCCTCGGCCTGCGCCGGCACGAGCCTCACCGCGACCGCCGGAACGCGGTGGGACGACGTCGTCGCGCGTGCCGTCGCCGAACACTGGCTGGGGGTCGAGGCGCTCTCCGGCATTCCCGGCTCGACCGGCGCGACACCGGTGCAGAACGTCGGCGCGTACGGCCAGGACGTCGCACAAACGATTGCGACGGTGCGCACCTGGGATCGCCAGGCGTCCCGCACCCACACGATGGCGCTGGTGGACCTGCAGTTCTCCTACCGCGACTCGGTGCTCAAGCGCTCGCTGCGGGGCGCTGACGGCGGACCGAGCGCGTTCGCACCGACACCCCGCTTCGTCGTGCTCGACGTGACCTTCCAGCTCCGTACCGGTGACCTCTCCGCGCCCGTCGCCTACCCCGAGCTGGCTCGGGCCTTGGGCGTCGCGGTGGGGGAGCGGGCGCCGATCGAGGAGGTGCGTGCCGCGGTGCTCGCGCTCCGCGCCGCCAAGGGGATGGTGCTCGACCCGGCCGACCACGACACCTGGAGCGTCGGCTCGTTCTTCACCAATCCGGTCCTCACCGACGACGACACGGCACGACTGCCGGATGACGCGCCTCGGTTTGCGGCCGGAGACGGCCTGACGAAGACGAGTGCTGCCTGGCTGATCGAGCACGCCGGCTTCGAGCGCGGGCATGGACTGCCCGGACCCGCGGCGCTGTCGACCAAGCACCCGCTCGCGATCACCAACCGAGGCGGTGCGACGAGCTCGGACGTGCTCGCGCTCGCCCGTGACGTGCGAGAAGGGGTCCGGGACGCGTTCGGTATCGAACTTGTCCCGGAACCCCTTCTCGTGAGTTGCACCCTCGGCGACTGACGGCTACTCCGTCGCTATCGCCTTGAGGATGTCGATCCTGGACGCCCTCCGTGCCGGACCGATTGCGGCAACCACCCCGGCCAAACCGGCTAGCACCAGGTACACCGCGATGCTCAGGTAGGGCACCCCGACCGTGGTGATCCCGTCGTCGCCGGACCCGGCCGTCCGGGTCACGGACACGAAGGCGTGGGTCGCGCGCTGCAACCCGCGGTCTGCCGCTTCGGCTCCCGAGGCGATGGTGGTTCCCGGCAGCGGGGCGATGCCGCCCTACCCGCTCGCGAGCCACCCATCGATCTCGCCGAGCCACGCCGCCCGCGACGACGCCGAGGCGCGGCTCGCCCGGACCGAAGCGTGGGCCAGGCCCGCGAGCGCGGCGTCGTCGAGACCGTGCACGGTCCTGGCCGCCTCGTACTGGGCGACGAGGCGGGACCCGAACAGCAGCGGGTCGTCGGCGCCGAGAGCGATCCGCGCCCCGGCCGCCAAGAGGGCGCGCAGCGGCACGTCCGCGTTGTCGCGGTAGATGCCGAGGGAGACGTTGGAGGCTGGGCACACCTCCAGGGCGATCTCCCGGTCCACCAGGAGTTCCAGCACCCGCGGGTCCTCGGCGGCGCGCACGCCGTGACCGATCCGGTCCGGCCGCAACTCGTCGATCACGACCCGCAGGTGGTCGGCGCCGAGCAGCTCGCCGCCGTGCGGCACCGCGGCGAGCCCGGCGTCTCGGGCGATCCGGAAGGCGGGGGCAAACTCCGCGGTGACGCCGCGGCGCTCGTCGTTGCTGAGGCCGAAGCCCACCACCTCGCCGACGCCGTCGCCGGCATACCGCGTTGCGAGACGGGCCAGGGTCCGCGCCTCGAGCGGGTGTCGGACCCGCGAGGACGCGACGATGACGCCGACCTGGGTGCCGGTCGAGCGACTTGCCTGCCAGGCCGCGTCGAGGACGATCTCGATCGCCGGCGTGATGCCGCCGACGAACGGTGCGTACGAGGTCGGATCCACCTGGATCTCGAGCCGGCGCGACCCCTCCGCGGCGTCGTCCTCGGCGGCCTCCAGGACGATCCGGCGCATGTCCTCCTCGTCGCGCACGCAGGCTCGAGCGGCGTCGTACAGGCGCTGGAATCGGAACCAGCCGCGCTCGTCGGCCCGGACGCGGAGCGCCAGCCCGTCCACCAGGGCGGGTGGCAACCGGATGCCGTGCTTGGCGGCGAGGTCGGCCAGGGTGCCGAGCCGCATCGACCCGGTGAAGTGCAGGTGGAGGTGCGCCTTCGGCAGCAAGACGAGATCGCGCACGGGTGCAGTCTGTCAGCAGCGCCGCACCGCGCAGCTCAACCGGGCACGCGGTCGGTNACCCGCGGCCGCGGGGAGCTGGAATGCCAGTCCGGTCCGGCTCAGCCGTCCCCGCGCCGCATCCAGCGGAAGGTGCGGATCCCGACGACCAGCCCGAGCACGAGCCAGCCTCCGAGCATCATCGCGGTCAGCGGGTGCTCCCAGGAGTCGCGCACCTCGATCGCCTTGAACGCGTCCGGGAAGAACACCGACCGCATGCCCTGGGCCATCCACTTGAGCGGGAAGATCTCGGCGACCCGCTGCAGCCAGGTGGGCAGGTCGCTGTACATGAAGTACACGCCCGAGATGAACTGCAGGACGAGCACGATCGGCACGACGACGGCGCTCGCGGTGCGGCCCGAGCTCGGGACCGAGGAGAACGCGACGCCGAGCACGGAGCCGCAGGCCGTGCCGAGGAGGAACACCCACAAGAAGGTCAACCAGGCCTGCGGGCGGGTAGGCAGGTCGATCCCGAACAGGACCCGCGCAACGAGCAGCAGCAGGGCGATCTGGAGCACCGACGCCACCAGCACCTGCCCGGTCTTGCCCAGGAAGTACGCCGCCGAGGGCATCGGGGTCCCACGCAGCCTCTTCAGCGCACCGTCGTCGCGCTCGACCGGGATCGAGATGGCGAGCGACTGGAAGCTGGTGAGCATCACGCCGGTGGCGACCATGCCGGGGAGGAAGTACTGGCCGAAGGTGATCGGGCCGCCCACCACCCCCTGTCCGATGTCGGCCCGTTTCGCGAAGACCGTCGAGAAGATCATCAGCATGATGACCGGGAACAAGAAGGTGAACACCATCGAGTCCTTCGCGCGGAAGAACTGCTTGAGCTCGACTCGGGTGCGCGCGAGACCGAGGCTCAGGGTCGAGGGCAGCGTCATCGGCGCGGCGGTGGCCATCGTCGTCTTGGGTAGGTCGCTCATCCCAGGTCCTCCTCGATGGCACCGGTGCGCGAAGGCTCTCCGATGAGCGAGAGGTAGACGTCCTCCAGGCTCGGACGGAGCACCTCGAGCCCGGGGATCTCGCCCGCGCTGTCCGCGAACCGCGTTGCCAGCTCGCTCACGACCTTTGTCGGCGAGTCGGTCGCCGTCTCCCGGTGAGCCCCGTCCTCGATCCAGTGCACGACCGCCTGGCTGGCCGCGCGACCACCAAGGTTGGCCGGCGTGTCGAGGGCCAGCACGCGGCCGTCGCGGATCACCGCTACCCGGTCGGCCAGGTTCTCGGCCTCGTCGAGGTAGTGCGTGGTGAGCAGGATCGTCGTCCCGTCCTTCCGGAGACCGCGGATGAGCTTCCAGAACGCGCGGCGCGCCTCGGGGTCGAACCCCGTGGTCGGTTCGTCGAGGAAGAGCAGCTCGGGTCGGCCGACGATGCCGAGCGCGACGTCGAGGCGACGGCGCTGGCCGCCGGAGAGCTGCCGGATCCGGGTCCGGGCCTTCTCGGTGAGTCCGACGGCGTCGATCACCTCGTCCGGGTCGCGCGGAGACGGGTAGTACCCCGCGAAGTGCTGGACGACCTCGGCGACGGTCAGCTCCGCCTGGTCGCCGGTGTTCTGCAGCACGATGCCGATGCGGGTGCGCCAGTGCCGGTCGGCGCGCGCCGGGTCGGTGCCGAGGACGCTCACCTCACCGCTGTCGCGGTGCCGGTAGCCCTCAAGGATCTCGACCGTCGTGGTCTTTCCGGCGCCGTTCGGGCCGAGGACGGCGAAGACCTCGCCGCGCTCGACCTGGAGGTCGAGCCCGTCGACCGCGCGCGTTTCGCCGTAGTGCTTGTGCAGACCGCGAACGACCACTGCTGGCCCGCCGCTCACCGCCCCGTCCCTGCTTCGTCGAGCAGGGTCTGGATCCGGGTGACGCCCTCCACCAGGTCGCTGTCGCCGAGCGCGTAGGACAGTCGGATGAATCCACTCGGCCCGAAGGCCTCGCCCGGGACGACGGCCACCTCGACTGCCTCGAGGATCAGCGCCGCCAGCTCGGCGGAGGTCCGTACCGTCGTGCCGCGGATGTTCCGACCGAGCACTCCCTCGACGCTCGGGTAGGCGTAGAACGCGCCGGTTGGCACCGGGCAGGTGACCCCGTCGATCTCGTTCAGCATCTTCACCATCGTGCGACGTCGGCGGTCGAAGGCCGCGCGCATCTCGGCCACCGCGGACAGGTCCCCGGTCACTGCCGCGAGCGCGGCGCGCTGCGAGACGTTGGCGACGTTCGAGGTCAGGTGCGACTGGAGGTTCGTCGCGGCCTTGATGACGTCGTTGGGGCCGATCATCCAGCCGACCCGCCAGCCGGTCATCGCGTAGGTCTTCGCGACTCCGTTCAAGACGATCGTGGTGTCCGCGAGCTCGGGCACCTGTCCGACGATCGGCGCGAAGACGGCGTCGTCGTAGGTGAGGTGCTCGTAGATCTCGTCTGTGATCACCCAGATCCCGTGCTCGAGGGCCCACTCCCCGATCACGCGGGTCTGCTCGGGGGAGTAGACGGCTCCGGTGGGGTTCGACGGGGAGCAGAAGAGCAATGCCTTGGTGCGCGCCGTGCGCGCCGCCTCGAGCTGTTCGACGGTCACCAGGTAGCCGGCATCGGCGCCCGCGAAGACCTCGACCGGGACGCCGCCGGCGAGCCTGATCGCCTCGGGATAGGTGGTCCAGTACGGCGTCGGGAGCAACACCTCGTCGCCGGGGTCCACGATCGCCGCGAATGCCTGGTAGACCGCCTGCTTGCCGCCGTTCGTCACCAGGACTTGCCCGGGCGCGACCTGGTAGCCGGAGTCACGGAGCGTCTTCGCGGCGATCGCCTCGCGCAGCACGGGCAGGCCCGCCGCCGGCGTGTAGTGGTGGTTCGCCGGGTTCGAGCAGGCGGCGATCGCGGCGTCGACGATGTACTGCGGCGTCGGGAAGTCCGGCTCGCCGGCACCGAAGCCGATGACGGGTCGGCCGGCGGCCTTCAGCGCCTTGGCCTTGGCGTCCACGGCGAGCGTGGCCGACTCCGCGATGGCACCGAGGCGGGCCGAGACGCGGGCCGAGACGGGGGCGGGGGTGGG
>JGI24133J20442_1000142_pt1 | contig 21446 bp, 18 predicted proteins | sample BarGraNGADG00311_2_FD_20442 | JGI IMG/M metagenome (IMG submission 20442)
CATATGATTACTATAATATGCATAATTCTTATGGTAATTATCACAATTACTCTTCAAACAGATATTCATCATCAGCCTATTCTTCACGGAGAAATCCAGGTTACAATTCTGAATCTTCCACACGTTATAATAATGGTTCCGGAAGGGATGTATCTTCCGGAAGCTCATCACGCAATGCTATAAACAATAACAATCCTGTAGCCAGATCAAACAATGGTCTTAGCTCCGGTGAAACCAGACGAAACAGTACTTCAATGGTTAACAGGGGACAAGGCAACAACAGCCGCAATAACGGGAATAATGTGAATAGTGTGAATAGCTCCAATAATTCAAGGAGCATCAATCCCAGTGTGAATAATGGTCGTTCTGTAAATAGTATTAACCAGGGAGCTAACTACAGGAATGAACGCTCGAACAACACCTTAAACTCCAGTTCATCCAGATCGGTTAGCACTCCCCGGATGCGGTCTTTATCTTCCGGATCAATGAGCACACCCCAGGTACGGTCCTCTTCTTCAAATTCAAGATCAATGAGCACTCCTCAGGTACGGTCCTCTTCTTCAAGATCAATGAGCACACCCCAGGTACGGTCCTCTTCTTCCAGATCGATGAGCACACCTCAGGTACGGTCCTCTTCTTCCGGATCAATGAGTTCCGGATCAAGTGTAAGGAGCAGCTCATCTCATAGCGGATCCAGATCATCCGGATCGAAATCCTCTTCCTCTGAAGGAAAATCATCAAGACGAAGATAATGGAGAGAGACATACCTTGCACGATATCATTTTCTAAGAAAAAGCAATATCTTTATTGAATAGTAACAGTTAGTTAAATAAATTTGTTTCTTTGGTACAGTTTTTGCATCTTATTAAGAAAATATAATAGGGGGAATTTAAAATGAAAACATTATCTCAAATAGTAATCCTTGCACTTCTAACACTTGGCTCCTGTACTTCAAGCCTTTATACAGGGGCAGAGTATGATGATCTTTATTATTTACCTTCAGATCAGCCTGTAGTTAAAAATAATCCATCAGTAAATGAGAGGGTTGCCGAAGGCACTATAACCGAGAAGGACTATTATGATAATAAATATGCGGCCGACACTATTGTATCGGACCAATATTCAGATGCAGTTGATATCGACAATCAGGTTTATAATAATAACTATTCTAATAACCAGGGATACGATTATTTTGATAACTCCTCATATGCAGGCAGGTTAAGAATGTTTCACGGTAACTATTTTGATCCTTACTGGAGAGATCCATTCTATTCTGACTATGGTTATTCTTCATTCGGTTATGGTTTTGGCTTTGGTGGTTACCCTTATTCTTATGGTTTCGGTAATCCATACTATGGTTATGGAGGATTCTACAATGACTATTATGGCGGTTATGGTGGTTATGGCGGTTATGGTGGTTATGGCGGTTATGGTGGTTATGGCGGTTATGGTGGTTATGGTGGTTATGGTGGTTATGGCGGATATTATGGTGGATACTATGGTAGCGGGAATTTCGCTAACGTGCATGATTATAAAGCCGGTTATAGCAGGAGAGAGAGACCAAATACTCTTTCTTCAAGAGGGACCAATAATGTGACNTCCACGGGCACGACCGGATCTCGGNCAACAGCTTCTGATCAGAGGAGAACTGTTTCATCCGGAGTAAATTCTCAACAAGCGGTTAGCCNNGCAGGCAGAAGAGTTGGTCAGGATCAAACCAGAGGAGAATACATCCGTTCCAGTACTTCCAGCCAAAGAAACCCNGCAAGTACAAGACCTGAATATAACAGTGTTAACAGATCTTATACTCCAAGTTATAATAATCCAAGGATGAGCACCAGGCCAGCTTACAATAATAGCAGGGTTACCGAAGGCTCCAATTCAAATGTCAACCGGAATAATGGCGCAACCAATAACAGCAGGATGTACAATAATTCCGGTACTTTCCGGACCCCATCAAATCAGGGTTCCTACCAGAATTCCAATAATGTAAGAAGTAATTCTTCAGGCAGCATGCAAAGAAGATCCGGTTCACCTTCAGGGTATTCTGCTCCGTCAGGGCAATACAGATCGAATTCATCAAATAGAAGCTCCGGAAGCTATTCAGTTCCATCCAGAAGTAGCGTGGAAAGAGGATCAAGCTCTTCATCAGGTTCCTATCCTAATTCTTCTTCAGGCAGCAGCAGATCTTCATCATCATCCAGCGGATCTTCTGGTTCTTACTCGTCAGGGTCCTCGTCCGGCTCTTCATCGGGCTCTTCATCGGGCTCTTCATCAAGCTCTTCATCAAGCAGAGGTAGTTCTTCTTCAGGAAGGAGATAGTTTGAAACAATAAAATAGTATTAAAAAGTTCATTCTAAATATAAGGAGTGCAGGGATAGTCTTACAAAAAACAGAAATTTTATGAAAAGGATTGGTTTATTAATATCAGCCGTATTATTTATGTTCCAGGGAGTTATTGCCCAGAATGTAGAAGATGCGTTGAGGTATTCACAAATATTTTATGGAGGAACTGCCAGATTTATGTCTATGGGAGGTGCTTTCACAGCTCTTGGGGGAGATTTATCTGCCATCAGTCTTAATCCTGCAGGTACTGGCGTATTCAGATCGTCTGAATTCAGTCTGACCCCACAACTGGTTTATAACAATACATCTTCTCTTTGGAATAATTCAGCATCCAAAGACGTCAGTTCTGTATTTAATTTGGGTCAAATAGGAATTGTATCCAACATTCTTTCCACCAATAAGGAGAAAGGCCTGGTAAATTTAAATATCGCTTATTCATATAACAGAACAAACAACTTTACTGAGAATATTACAATAAGCGGGATCAGTAATAACAGCTCAATGGCTGATTATTGGGTTTCCAGGGCAAATGGTAAGAGTACTTTGGATATTCCACTTGATGCATTGCCAGCATATCAAACATATTTAATTGATACACTTCCAACATCAAATACTTTATATGGAACAACATTTTCACGTTATGGTGCTAACTCTTTTTCAACGTATGGTCAGGAAATAAAAAGAGTAATTACAAATGTTGGCTATACCGGCGAACATGCATTCTCAATTGGAGCTAATTTTTCCAATATGTTTTATTTCGGAACTACTCTGGCAATCAGCAGACTAAATTATACCGGGCATTTAGAACACCTCGAGTCGGACGTTAACAATGTTATTTATGATTTCAAGAGTTTTACATATGCCGACCATCTTGAAGCTACTGGTACAGGATATTCTCTGAAAATAGGAACAATAATTAAACCTGTCGAATTCTTAAGGATAGGCCTTGCTTTACAATCTCCAACAGTATATAGAATTACTGAGAATTACTTTGACAATATTTCTTCACATTTTGATACCCAACTTAATAATATTGACCACTATGAGTATATAAACAAAACTTCGAGTTACAAATATACTTTAACTACACCGTTCAGAGCCAATGCGGGTTTTGCACTCCAGATAAAAAAGCGTGCGATAATTAGTGCAGATTATGAGTTTGTAAATTATAGTATATCACAATTCAGCAAAGCGATTGACGGTGAGAGTTTCGATAATGAAAACCGTAGTATCAGGGAAATGTACAAGTCGGCCTCAAACATTAGACTTGGTGCAGAATTGCGTTTGAGTAACATTTACCTGAGAGGTGGCTATAGTTATTATGGGAAAGCTTTTAAACCTGGTGAAGATAACAAAGCCCTTGACTATAATTCTCTCTCATTTGGTATTGGTATGAGGCAACAGAATTTTTACCTGGATTTGGGTTTCACAGCCCTTTACAGCAGTAGGTTGTACTATATGTATTCTGACCCGGGTTACCTGGAACCTGCAACAATTAAAACCACAAGAAACACTTTTGCAGTTACTTTTGGATATAAGTTTGGCATTTAATAATTTGATTACTTCCTTGAAATGAGGCTTTTTCTCCGAAGACAGCCTCATTTTTTTTGCCACGCTATGGCATAACCATCTTAAAGATAGTTGACCGCCTCAGGCCCCATATTAAAAATCAGGTCAATAATACTCAGTCCCTGAATAAAACCTTTGCCATTATTAAAAACCTGGAAATATTCTTTTACAGAGAATTGCGATTCTTCTTTTGGTGTTATCTTATATCTGAAGTCATTTCCCGTTTCACCGGGAGGTTCAAAACTGGTGCTGAAAGAGATTTTGGTTTTCATTTTCAGAATTTCAAGAATAGTCTCAGTAAGCTCCATATTCAGATCAAGAAGAAAATCATTCTTCCTTGACAGGATCTTTTCAAGACTTTCGAAATAAAACTCAAAATATGGCGAGGAGCTGTAAGATGCAACCATAGCCCTTAAATGGACCTGCTGCCACCTTTTAGAGTAGTCTATTGTTATATCTTTTACGGGTGTTTTGTGCTGACTCCCAAGGTATACAGGCACTGAAAGAAGCTGGCGACCATGCGCGGAGAGAAGATAACATCTGTTCCGGTAAGATTGTTTCACATAGTTTTCCTCTCTTTCAATTATAACTTCATCAGCTCCTGAAATCAGTGAGAAGTATTCAATGGGAGGTAAGTATGCTGTGGAAACTAATATTTTCCCTGCCATTATCGAAAGAATCACTCCATTTTGTTAATCATACTGGCAGCGAAACCGGCCCCGAATCCGTTGTCAATGTTCACAACGGTAACACCTGTTGAACAACTGGTCAGCATAGAAAGAAGTGCGGAAATACCACCGAAATTGGCGCCATAACCTACACTTGTCGGGACAGCAATTACGGGTTTGTCAACGAGTCCGCCGACAACGCTGGCAAGGGCGCCTTCCATACCCGCTATAACTATTATTACCGGCAGTTTCTGATATCAGGCAATTTATCAACCAGCCTGTGGATTCCAGCTACACCTGCATCATATATTCTTATGACTGTATTTCCAAGAAGCTCGGCTGTGATGGCTGCTTCTTCTGCAACCGGCATATCAGAAGTTCCGGCTGTAATAATTGCAATTCTGCTTTCAGGGATCTTAGGTTTTTTCTTCTGCAACGAAATAATCCTTGCTACAGGGTAATAAATAATATCAGTTGAGATGCTTCTTACAGCTTCGTATATTTCCTGATTTGCCCTCGTGCCTATAACATTATTTTCCTTTTCCGACATCACCCGGAATATTTCTCTTACCTGTTCGACCGATTTGCCGGCGCAGTATATAATCTCAGGATAACCGGTACGAAATTCGCGGTGATGATCTATTCNTGCAAAGCCGAGATCAGTATATGGAAAATCCTTAAGTANTTCCAGAGCCTTTTTTATGCTTGTCTGTCCGTTTTTAACATCATTNAGCAGTTTTTCAACTTCTTTTGCATTCATATTTCTTTTCTTTCAGGATTTGAACTTCCTGTCCTGTAGCCTTCAAGGTCCAAAGATACATATCTGAATCCTATTTTTTTCAAATTGGATATAATATGTTCTTTATCAGGATTATGGATGATTTTTTCGATATATCCGGGCATACATTCAATCCTCGCAAGGTCACCATGTACCCGGACTCTTGTTCCCGGATAGCCTTTTTCCAATAACATGTTTTCAGCTTCCTCAACTAACCGGAGTACTCCTTCATTAATCTCAGTATCGTAGGGGATTCTTGTCAATAAGCAAGCCATGGCTGGTTTATCCCAGATGTCCAGATCTTCTTCTCTGGATAACTCTCTTATATTCTTTTTTGTAAGGCCTGACTCAAGAAGAGGGCTCCTGATACCTAATTCTTTCAAGGCTTCCAGACCGGGTCTGAAATCATTGATATCATCAGCATTTGTACCATCTATAACAAGCTGATAATTGTTCTCCTTTGCATATGTCAATAACTCAGTGAAAAGAGTCTTCTTGCATAGATAACATCTTTCAGCAGGGTTTTTTCTTATCATTTCAGGAAAAGGCAAATCCAGTATTTTATGCTTGATACCAAAAGTCCTGGTAAAATCAATCGCTTCCTCAATTTCGCGCGACGGTATATATGGTGTTCTAATTGTAATTGCGATAGTACCGGATTTTCTTACCATATGAGCCCTGTGCAAAAGAAAAGTACTGTCAACTCCTCCTGAATATGCTACCACAATTGAACCCATATCTTTCAGGATCGAATTGAGTTTTGTTAATCTGTCCTCTTTCATTTCCTTTCTCCTTTCTCCTTTTTACTTTCTTCGTCCACCGTATCCGCCAGTTGGCGGAGAAGGTGGATTACGTTCTACTTACAAGTAAAGCCATTATATTATTGTACACCACTTTGACGGGAATACCTTTATCAGTAGCTATTCGCTTACATTCTTCATATTCGGGTTTATACGATACCTCGTTCCCCTTAAAAAAAGATCTTTTTACTTTTACAGGGCCATAAATAGTCTGAATTATTTCGAATTTTCTGACCAGGGTATCCTTTCTGAAAGGGAACGTCCTGATCCCCAGTGATGTAGATTCAGTAAAAATGATGTTTTTGACACTATCAGCCAATTCCGTTTCGCAAATAACATTAAGCAGAATGCCTGGCCGACCTTTTTTCATAATGATATTTGAAAAGAAAACATCTGATGCGCCGGCCTTAAAAAGTCTGTCGGAGATAAACTCAAAAAACTCAGGATTCATATCATCAATGTTGCATTCAAGATGAAGCGCGTCATGTCCGGAACCTGGATTCTCTAACGTTTCTCCAAGGAATACTCTGAGAAGATTGGGAACGTCCTCATGTTCTTTATGACCGACCCCATAAGCTGTTTTCTCAATTTTCATTACCAGATCAGGGCTGAAGTCTGTTCCCAGTACAGCCAGAATAGCAGCTCCGGTGGGAGTGGTGGCTTCAAAGTTGACACCATTTTTTTTCACAGGAATATCTTTAATGATTTCTACAGTTGCAGGCGCAGGAACCGGGAGCTTCCCATGATTGCAGTTAACAAAACCGCCTCCAAGTTCGACAGTTGATACGTGTACAGCATCAACTTTCAAAACATTATAGCATATTGCAGCACCTACTATATCAATAATAGAATCAATTGCACCGACTTCATGAAAATGTACATGGTCAACTGAGGTTCCGTGAACTGTTGCTTCAGCCTCTGCAATCTTCATAAATATTTTAATACTTAATTCCTTCGTTTTGATCTCAAGCGCTGAATCATTTATGATCTTTTCAACATCCGCAAGGTGACGATGTGCATGCTCATGCCCGGTTTGTTTAACAGTAACTTTGGTTCCATAGATGCCGTGCCTGTGATCTCTCTGAACAATGAGTTCCCAACCATCGATTTTAAGTTTTTTTAATTCATCAATAAGATAAGTTTTGTCAACACCGAGATCGATCATTGCACCGAGATTCATATCTCCGCTGATACCTGAGAAACAATCATAACCGATAATCTTCATATTCTTAGAGTAGTATATAGTGGAACAAATAAAAAGGAGGAATGTTAAAAAATTGTACAAAGATTAACTCAACAGTTTTTATGTTGCTAATATACTATTTACAATCTTTACGGAATAATAAAAAAAAATTGTATTTTTCGGGACTTATCAAAAAATCATTTAAGTTGACAATTTTATTAAGATTATGAAAAGAAGGGATTTTCTTAAAACATCAATTGGAGGTGGTCTGGCAGCCGGAGCAGCGTTAAGAATGGGTGGGTATGATAAGCTCTGGTCATCTGCACCTCTTGCGGCAAAATATGATATGGTAGCAATAATGGGTGGCGATCCTGATGCAATGTTTGACCTTGGAATACAGGAATTGGGAGGAATGGGCACTTTTGTTCAGAAAGGACAAAAAGTATTGATTAAACCAAATATAGGCTGGGATGTAATTCCTGAACTTGCAGCAAATACTAATCCTCTGCTTGTAAAAAGGATTATAGAACATTGTTTTAAGGCCGGCGCCAAAGAGGTTTACGTATTTGATCATACCTGTGATAACTGGGTTAATTGCTATAAAAATTCCGGTATAGAAAGAGCTGCAAAACTGGCAGGTGCAAAAGTTGTTCCGGCTAACTCCGAAAGCTATTATCAGCAAGTTGAGATACCTGGAGGTATAAAGCTTCAGAAAGCTAAAGTACATCAGCTTCTGCTTGAGACAGATGTTTTTATAAATGTGCCGCTTCTTAAGGATCACAATTCAACACGAATGACCTGTTGTCTTAAGAACAATATGGGTCTTGTCTGGGACCGTGGCTACTGGCATTCGAATAATCTGAACCAATGTATTGCAGACTATGCCCTTTATGAAAAGAAACCGGCTCTTAATGTTATAGATTGTTATAATGTTATGGTAAAGCATGGACCTCAGGGAGTATCAAAAGAAGATATTGTTCAAATGAAGTCGCAAATACTTACTACCGACTGGGTAGCCGGTGATGCAGCTGCCGCCAAAATGCTGGGAGTAGCAATTGAAAAGATCGAATATATACCGATTGCTCATAAAATGGGTTTGGGAAATATGAACCTCGAATCTCTGAATATTAAAAGAATAAAAATGTAATTCCTGATGAGGTCATCTATACTTAGAAGAATCCGAATCGTTTTTTCAACACTTTTATTTATATTCTTTTTCCTGGTTTTTGTTGATTTCAAATCACTAATTCCGGTTGACTATATTAACTCTTTAATGTTCTTACAGTTTATACCTTCTGTATTAAAGTTTCTTGATCTGAAAACTTTAGCAGCATGTGGGTTTATGATTGTCCTTTTATTGACTCTGGTTACCGGTCGAACCTACTGTTCGTTTTTATGTCCGCTTGGAATATTGCAGGACGTTAATAGCAGGATTGGAGGACGTATTAAAAGAAAGTTCAGAAGATACGGGTTCAAGAGACCTTTTACCGTTTTAAGATATTCACTGCTGGCAATAACCCTTATTGTTACTCTGGTTTGGGGTATTTATATGATTACCATTCTTGACCCCTATAGTATATTTGGCAGGTTTATGACATATTTTGCCAAGCCGGTTGTAATTATGTTAAACAACTTACTTGCAGGCTTACTGGGTAAATTTGATATATATACCCTGAGTAATATTCCTGTCAGAGGATTCCCTTTAATTGTCTATTCCATTCCTGCTGTTTTCTTTATACTTATTGGCGCCCTTTCTCTGACAAAAGGCCGACTGTACTGTAACATGATATGCCCTGTAGGAACATTTCTTGGTCTGCTTTCCAAAATTTCGCTTTTCAGGATAAAATTTGATGAAAGTGCCTGCACCAGGTGTGGAAGATGTGCAATGCTTTGTAAGTCTTCCTGTATTGATTTTCTTAAACACGATGTTGATGTTACCAGATGTGTAAGTTGTTTTAATTGTATTTATACTTGTCAGGATAAAGCTATTTCATACGGAATTGTGGAATTTAAAAAGAAGGGTAATGAGACAGATGAAGGAAGACGTAAAATCATTGCCGGATCAATCCTTCTGCTGTTCGGCTTATCGCGGCTTTCAAACGGTCAGGATAAAACAGCGCCAAAACCAAAAAAAGATTCAACTGTCAAAGAAAATAAGACATACCCGGTGTGTCCTCCAGGAGGAGTAACGATTGCAGATTTCAATAAAGATTGCATCGCCTGTTCATTATGCATAAATATCTGTCCGAATGGTGTCCTGCAACCGGCATATAAGCAATATGGAATTGCCGGGATGATGCAGCCGGTGATGGATTACCATAAAAGCTTTTGTACATATAACTGCACAAAATGCACTGAGATTTGCCCCACTAACGCATTGCATCTGCTGGTACTTGAAGCTAAGAAGCTTACACAGTTGGGGAAAGCAAAATTTATAAAGGACAATTGTATTGTAAAGACTGAAAAAACAGCCTGCGGAGCATGTTCAGAAAGTTGCCCGACAAAAGCTGTTCACATGATTCCTTATGAAGGAAACCTTGTGATTCCTGAGGTTACAGAAGATATTTGTATAGGTTGCGGCCATTGCGAATTTGCCTGCCCGACTGTACCTTATAAGGCGATCTACGTTGATGGTAATCCTGTTCATGTGGCAGCTAAAAAACCTGAAAATGTTGAGTCTGATAAAAAGACACCGGTGGAATTTCCATTTTAGACAACCCGTTGTTTTGATAGGCCTCTCCCCAACCCCCCGCGTTGCGGGGCAGGCTCTCCTTCAAGTGGGATGAAGCAGAAAAGATATTGAGGAAAAAATTACTTACAATTAACAAAAAATCATACTATTATATTGTAATCCATATGAAACCATCGCATATTGAACATATTGGAATAGCCGTCGTAAACCTTGAAGCTGCCATAAGTTTTTATGAAAAGGTATTGGGTCTGACATGCTATAACATTGAAGAAGTAACTGATCAGAAAGTACGAACCGCCTTTTTCATGATAGGACAAACAAAAATTGAACTTCTTGAATCTACTGATCCTGAAGGTCCTATAGGAAAATTCATAGAAAAAAGGGGAGAAGGAATTCATCATATTGCATTTTCTGTTGAAAAAATTGAAGAGCAACTGGCACATGCGGCAAATCTGGGTGTCAGATTGATTGATAGTGTACCCAGAAAAGGGGCAGAAGGTCTTGATATTGCTTTCTTACATCCAAAATCGACTTCAGGAGTTCTTATTGAACTGTGCGAAAAAAATCAGTAGGTTTGTATAACATAACCAACTATTTGGTAAAATGAAAAAATCCATAGCAATAGCAGGTAATTCCGGTCCAAAAGTAAGGTCTGATTGTGAAATTGTTTTAGAAATAAAATCTGACAGTGGACTAACTATTGATCTGACCTCAAAAGTGAGGGTACTCTATGGTGAATCTATTAAGAGTCTTGTTTCTGAACTACTTACTTTTTTTGGAATAAAAAATGCAGTTGTAAAGATAGATGACTCCGGAGCCCTTCCCTTTGTTATTGCCGCACGTCTGGAATCTGCGGTGAAACAATTGATCAGCACAGATCTTGAATACCTTCCTGAGTTACTAAAGGAAAACAGCTATTATACTACCCGCGACAGGTTTAGGTTTTCAAGGTTATATTTGCCGGGCAATACACCCGGATTGATGATCAATGCCGGCCTTCATTCGGCTGATGGTATAATACTTGATCTTGAAGACTCCGTTGCTCCTGAAAAGAAAGATGAAGCCAGAATTCTTGTGAGAAATGCATTACGCCAGATAAATTTCTATGGTGCTGAAAAAATGGTCAGGATCAATCAGGGAAGGAGAGGGTTGGACGATCTTCACTTTGTCATTCCCCATAATGTTAATCTTATACTTGTTCCTAAATGTGAAAGTGCAGATTTTATCCTGCAGGTCGATAAAGAGATTTCAGAAATTAAAAAGAAATTCAATCTCAAAGAACATGTATTTCTGATGCCTATTATTGAAAGTGCACTCGGGGTTGAGCATTCTTTTGAGATTGCCTGTGCATCAGAAAATATTGTGGCTCTGGCCATAGGACTGGAAGATTATACAGCCGATCTGGGCGTTACCAGGACTGTGGAAGGCAATGAATCATTTTATGCAAGGACACGACTTGTTGTTGCTGCACGGGCGGCGAATATTCAACCTATCGATTCTGTATTTTCAGATGTTGCAGATATGGAAGCTCTGAAACAAAATGTACTGATATCAAAATCTCTTGGCTTTGAGGGAATGGGTTGTATTCATCCGAGGCAGATACCTGTAATACGGCAGGGATTTTCTCCTGATCAGACTGAAATTGAAAAATCGAAAAAAATTGTTCTGGCATTTGAAACAGCGAAACTTAAGGGGCTTGGTGTTGTTGCTCTGGGATCAAAAATGATTGATCCTCCGGCGGTCGCTCGTGCACAAAAAATAATTGATCTTGCAGTTCGTCTGGGTCTTTTATCGGTTAACTGGATAGATGAACTTCCTCATGATGAAAATTAAGGACTAATAAAGACAATATGCCTCTTAAAACTGTTATAAATGCGGCCGGAAGGTCGGTTCCTCTGGAGATCAACGGTAAGCCTGTGATACCTTTTAAAGGAGTTGGCATGCACAAACCGGACGGCCGGAAGTATTCGCCACCAATACCGACGTGCTCCGATTATCCGGATGATGGCAATAAGGTCGTGGGATCACTGGAGGAAGCTCTCCGTAAATGTGGCCTTTGCGATGGTATGACAATATCAACACATCATCATCTCAGAGACGGTGACTTAATAAGCAATAAAGTATTCGAACTGGCGTCCACAATGGGAATTAAAGATATGGTATGGTTTCCTTCTGCCTCTTTTCCCTGTAATGATCCTTTGATTAAATATCTTGATGATGGCACAATTAACAGGATTGAGGGAAGTATGAACGGGCCTCTGGGACGATATGTTTCAGAGGGCAGAATGAAGGGAACTGCGGTTCTCAGATCGCATGGCGGCAGGGTTCAGGCAATCCAGGATGGAGANGTGAGGATCGATATAGCGGTTCTTGCCGCGCCAACTTCAGATGCTTTTGGAAATGCCAGGGGGACNGGAGGCTCATCTGCCTGTGGTGTTCTTGGTTATGCAAAGGCAGATTATATGTATGCTGGTAAAGTGATCGTTGTGACAGATAATCTTGTTGATTTTCCATGCTTTCCTATGGAAATTGAAGGTAATTATGTTGATTATGTTGTAGTTGTGGACAAGATCGGAATTCCGGAAAAAATAGTTTCAGGTACTACACAGATTACCAGGAGCCCCGACAGGCTTTTAATTGCAGAACTAACCGCCTCATTTCTGGAAATATCCGGCATTCTGAAAGATGGAGTTGCCATACAGGCAGGCGCTGGCGGTACATCCCTGGCAATAGCAGTATTTGTTCATCAGATCCTGAAAAACAAAGGATGGAAATCGAAATTCGGATTTGGAGGAAGTACAAAATACATGGTTAGGATGCTTGAGGAAGGACAGATGGGTTTTATTCTGGATGCACAGGTATTTGATCTTGATTCGGTAAAGTCAATTGAGAATAACCCTAATCATGTTCCTTACTCTGTATTCAATGCATACAACTACCATTCAAAGGGAAACCTGACCAGTATGATGGATATTATGATACTGGGGGCAACTGAAGTTGATTTAAACTTCAATGGTAACGTTGTGACACATTCTGATGGGTATCTGCTTCATGGTATTGGAGGTTGGCAAAATTGTCTTCATGCCCGGAATGTTATTCTCCCGATTCCCTTGTTCCGCGACCGGATCCCGGTAATAGTTGATGAAGTAACTACGTTGTGCGGACCTGGTGAACTTATTGATGTGATCATAACTGAAAGAGGTATTGCAATAAATCCCCTGCGGCAGGATCTGATTGACAGTGTTAAAGGCAGCGGACTTCCTTTAAGAACCCTTAAGGAGCTTAAGGATGAAGCTGAAAAGATTTGCGGAGTACCACAAAAGCCTCAGTTTGAAGAAGATATTGTTGCTGCAATAAAATGGGTTGATGGAACAGTTATAGATGTTGTGAGGAAAATAAAAACCGTGTAGATCATACTATGGAAAAATACAAATGTGTTGTATGTGGATATATCTATGACCCTAAGGAGGGAGATCCTTCGGCCGGTATCGGACCGGGCGTCTCTTTCGATGATCTGCCTGCTGATTATATCTGCCCGGTTTGTGGAGCAGGTAAAGATGAATTCATTAAATATGAGTGATCAGGGATGATCTCATTTGCTATAGAAAAAACTCTGATTATTTGACCGGCATTTTTTTTACAACATCTACAAGGAGATCCCAGAACATCTGAGCTGTTCTGATTTCGATCATCTCCTCAGGAGTATGAGCTCCCCTGATAGTGGGGCCAAATGATATCATGTCGATTCCTTTAATCTTTTCATATACCAGGCCGCACTCAAGACCCGCATGTATTGCCCTTACTGAAGGCTCTTTACCAAATAGCTCAAGATATGAATTACGTGTTATCTTAAGAATCTCGGATGTAAGATTTGGTTTCCATCCCGGGTATCCGTCAGAATGAACCACTTCTGCACCGGCAAGTCTCAGGCAGGATTCAACCATAACACTTGCATCATTCCTGGATGATTCAATTGAGCTTCTCTGAGTGGTAATAATTCTGATGGAATTACTACCACTGAATTTTGCTATGGCCAGGTTAGTTGAGGTTTCAACCAGATCATCCATTTCTTTCGACCATGCAATAACTCCATGAGGACAACAGCTCAGGGCATTTAGAAATTTTTTCTGACTATCCTTATCCATTACAAATGGAGGAAGGTCAACTTCCTTCACGGAGATCTTAAGTTCTTTCTCCAGATCCCCAAATTCATCAATCAGTGTTACATGGAATGCCTCAATCCAGCTTTTTATAGAATCATTTACTGATTTGTCGAGAACAATTTTCGAAAAGGCTTCTCTGGGTATTGCATTCCGGAGATTTCCTCCATCAAAGTTGGCCAGTGAAATTTCAAACTGATTTGAAATATTCCATAGCAGCCTGTTCATTATCTTAACAGCATTCCCATAGCCTTTATGAATTTCATCACCGGAATGGCCGCCATGAAGACCAGTTACTGAAATATCGAAAGCAGATGAACCATTTGGTACCGGAATAGTAGTATATTTCATTGTTCCGACCGTGTCCATACCTCCGGCGCAACCTATGAAAAGTATACCTTCATCTTCAGAATCGAGATTGATAAGTGTTCTTCCGGAAAAAAAATCAGCTTTAATATTTATCGCCCCTGTCATACCTGATTCTTCATCCACGGTGAAAAGGCATTCGATTTTTCCTGCCTTAAGATTTTTATCAGTCAGGATTGCCATTTGTGATGCAATACCGATCCCATCATCTGCACCAAGAGTAGTCCCCGTGGCAGTTACCCATCCATTTTTAATTGCAGGAATAATTGGATCCTTTTTCCAGTCATGTGCATAGTCTGCATTTTTTTCTCCAACCATGTCCATATGACTCTGAAGAACAACTGTTTTCCTATTCTCCATTCCGGGTGACGGCGGTTTAATGATCAGTATATTTCCAACTTCATCCTCTTTCGATTCGAGATTGTTATTCTTCGCAAAATCAAGAAGATACTTTCTGATCTTCCCTTCATTCTTTGAAAGGCGTGGAATATTACAAATCTCTTCAAAGNAGATCCAGATTGGCGCTGGATTCAATTGACTTAAAATGCTCATGCCTGGTATAATGTTCCCTGTTTGGCCGCAAAAATACTATTTTTTTTTNGCTTACAGGNTAGAGTGATAAAAATNAATAGTGTNTTATGACCTGTTAAATTTTGACTATTTTTACGGGGCTTTTGTTAAAAAGTAATAAATGCAATATATATGGCCAAACGTACAATAATTACATTACCAGGTGATGGGATAGGGGTAGTTGTTCTTCAGCAGGCAATAAGGGTATTGAATGCAGCAGGATTTGAAGCAAACTATATACATGGCGATATAGGATGGCAATTCTGGTGCAGTGAAGGCAATCCATTGCCCCAAAGAACGATAGATCTCATCAAAAAGCATAAAATTGCCCTCTTTGGGGCGATAACCTCAAAACCCAATGATGAGGCTAAGGCAGAACTTTCTCCGGATCTTCAGGGGAAAGGACTTACCTATTCAAGTCCAATTGTGGGTTTAAGGCAACTTTTTAATCTTGATATATGTGTACGTCCCTGCAAATCTTATAAAGGCAACCCTCTCAACTTTGTTAGAAGAGGAAAAGGGAATACGATTGACGAGCCCCTTATTGATGTGGTAATATACCGGCAGAATACAGAATGTTTGTATTCAGGTGTCGAATGGACAAATCCACCGGCCCAGGTTTATCAGGCCATGATGACTCATCCCAAATTCAGTAAAAATTTTGGGTCGGTTCCGGTTGAGGAGCTTTCGATTTCAACCAGGATCTTTACCAGAAAAGCAACTATAAGGATCCTTATGGCTGCCTTTGAACATGCGAAAAAATACGGATATAAATCAGTTACAGTATGTGAGAAGCCCAATGTGATAAGAGAAACATCCGGATTGATGTGGAAGCTGGCAAAAGATATCCAGAAGAACTCTTTCCCTGAGATTAAACTTCTGAACACTAATATAGATGCCCAGATGATGTGGCTGACAAAGAATCCTGAGGAGTATGGTGTAATCGTTGCAGGTAATATGTTCGGTGATATTGCATCCGATGCGTTTGCCGGCCTGATTGGCGGATTAGGATTTGCCTGTAGCGCCCAGTTCTCTTCTGATGGTATTGCGGTTTTTGAACCGACTCATGGATCAGCTCCAAAATATGCCGGTTATGAAATCTCGATAGTGAACCCAATTGCCATGATTGAATCAGCCTGTATGATGCTCGATTATATTGATGAGAAGAAAATTGCATCACGGATCAGAAAGGCCATTGCTGAGGTAATTGAAGAAGGAAAAGTCAGAACTTACGATATGATGAAGATGGCGGGCAGACCTGAAGTTATTCAGAATGGAGCCGCTTCAACAGTGCAGATGACTGATGCCATAATAGCCAGATTAAAGTAATCAAAACAACATCATATGACTGAGCGGGTTAAAAAAATGTGGCCGGAACTTGAGTGGATTAAAGATAAATCACTCAGGGAAAAAACTGCTGATACATGGGAAACGGCTCTTCAAAGAAGTGTCCTGAAAGCAGAAGATCTTGAACAAATCCCATTTACGCTTTTATGCGGCCCCGATCTAAAGGTAAGCTTCATGGCACATAAACGATGTGTTGTCCATATTGCCAGGGCAAGCGGTGAGAAAATTAACGAATTCTTTACTACCGATCTTCCTGTGAATATGGATATACTTATTTCAGGCGCTATTCTTGCTGATGTTGGAAAACTGCTTGAATATGAGCTTGATAAGGAAGGGAAAGCTATTCAGGGGAAATATGGGCAATACCTAAGACACCCTTTTTCAGGAGTGTCACTGGCTGAGGAATGTGGAATTCCACCCGAGGTGTGTCATATAATTGCAGCCCATGCTCATGAAGGCGATCTGGTGAAAAGAACAACCGAAGCATACATTGTTCATCATGCTGACTTCATGACTTTTCTTCCGTTTAAGAGCAGATTAATTGTCTAATTTTTCTTCTCAATCATGTATGACACTATACGACTCTGAGCATCATTCCATTTTGTAAATGCTTTAATTGTTGTGGTTTCTGAAACCCTGAATGGTCTATTATACAGAGTAGATTTTTCACCAGGAATTGTTCCATCTGTTGTATAGAAAATTTTTCCATCTTCTCTGGAATTTGCTAATTCAATGGTAATACTATCTGTAAATATCATTACCGGAGAAACAAGTGACGGAGGAATAATGTTATGATTTGCCTTGAAAACGTTTTCAACGCCCATCTTGTTTATCTCTCTGTCGTAGGTCATCAAACCGTTTGTTTCTGTTTCAACATCGGTAGTCTGGGTATAGATTGTAGCACTCAGTCCATTTTTTTTCACGAACCTGTGGACCAGATCAAAATATGATTCATATCTGGAAAGTAACTGAAGAGTATCATCCATATTCCTGTATCCCCAGTTCTTTTGTTCCCAGGTATGGCCCTTAAGAGGTAGCCCGAGTCCACCAAATTCACCAAGTACTATTGCTCTTTTCGCCTCAGCTGGTTGAACAACCGGATCGGGATAATGATGTATATCATTAATATTACCTGTTCCTCTGTCTGTCCAGCCGGAAGAGCTGTTGACAAGTCTTGTAGTATCATAATCTGATATCAGCCGGGTAATTCTACCAGTTTCAAACTGACCCCATCCTTCGTTAAAAGGAACCCACATGATAATTGACGGATGATTATATTTTGTCTCAATCATCCTCTTCAATTCAAACTCATATTGTTCAGTCGCCTCCTTTGACTTTTCTATATCCGGTTGATTTCCCCCTATAGATTTATCTCCACTCGGCATGTCCTGCCAAACAAGAATACCAAGCTTATCGCACCAGTAATAAAAGATTCTGTTTTCAACTTTTACATGTTTACGTAACATATTGAATCCCATTTTTTTAGTCATCAGCAGATCATAAACCATTGCCTTTTCAGTTGGTGGAGTATAGATACCATCCGGCCAGAAGCCCTGATCAAGAGGACCATTCTGATACACAAATTCATTATTCAGAAGTATCCTTGTGAAACCGTCAGGAGTTTTTCCTATTGATATTTTTCTGATGCCTGTAAAGGATTTCACCTTGTCGACTATCTTATTATTCTTTTTTAATTCGATGGTAATGTCATACAAATAAGGTTTATCCGGAGACCAGAGTACAGGATCTTTTATCTGTAAAGTAATTTCATTATTAACATTGCCACTGGCTGTAGCAATTGTTTTTCCCTCTTTTTTTATTTTGAATGAGATGGAACCTCCGGCTGCATTTTTTACATCAGATTTAAAGATGATGGTCCCGTTATCAGCATTGGTAACAGTTCTGAAAGAAGATATATAGGATTCATTTACCGGTTCAATCCACACTGTCTGCCAGATACCTGTTGTGGGAGTATACCAGATGCTTCCGGGGGATGAGACCTGTTTTCCCCGTGGCTGAGTGCCTTTATCAGTTGGATCCCAGACACAGACCAGTAATTCATGATGTTTTTGATTACCCAGAGATTGTGTTATATCAAATGTAAATGGATCGTATCCGCCACGGTGTGTTCCGACCTCTTTCCCGTCCACCCACACCTTAGTCTCCCAGTCACAAGCTTCAAAATTTAGCAGTATATGCTTATTATTCCATACATTCGGTATTACAAAATCTCTTTTATACCAGAGATTTTCATTTTCAGACACTCTCTTTCTGACTCCTGATATGGCTGATTCTATTGGGTATGGGACCAGAATTGATCCATCCCATTTTTCCGGTTTTGTTTCTTTCCGGGTAATTGCGTAATTCCAGAGGCCGTTTAAATTCAGCCAGGCATTTCTTATCATATCAGGCCTGGGATATTGCATCCAGGGTTTTAAAGGATCAACATCTGAGGTCCATTTTGTAAGAATCGGGTTTTCAGCCGGTTTCCAGTTTATTTCATCTTTAGGTGTACATGATACACTTAATACTAAAAAAGAAAGTATTGATACGCTCTTAACTATTCTCATAGGTTTGTTAAATATTCTTATTTATCGATTTGTTCTTCACCCTGCCTTCGCTAAAGCTATGGCAGGTAGCACATCGCAACCTGCCCCTTGCGCCATGCTCCTTGCACCCAGCCCCATCTTCTTCCTACCCCAGTTTCATCTTTTCTACCTCATCGATATTTCTTTCATTAGTAACTGCCTTTGCGTCGGGAGTAAATAAATAATCAATAAGATCCTGATACTTGTCCATTACTTTTCCTCTTACAATCTTCATAGTTGAGTTCATAAGACCATTGTCTTCTGTAAAACTTTCTTCAAGGATACCAATTGCTACCGGGAGCCATCTCTGAGGAAACATACTGCCGAATTTTCCATTAGTACGATATTCGTTGACCTCACTTTCAATCAAAGTAATAACAGCTCTTACGCCTTCATCTGAGTCAGCTGTCAGATTCTTTTCTTCAAGATAAAGTTTAAGTGAATGCTGGTTTGGCACAACAAGAGCGACCGTATATGGTTTCTGGTTATTGTAAAGCATACACTGGTCAATGTATTTAGATTGTTCAGAGAATGCTTCTTCAATGCCTTCGGGACTGAATTTTTCACCATCATCGGCTATAAGGAGGCTTTTAAACCTGCCGAGCACATAAAGGAAGCCATCGTCGGACATGTAACCCATATCACCAGTATATAACCATCCGTCTTTTATTGTTTCTTTTGTAGCAGCATCGTTTTTCCAGTAGCCGTGCATCACATTTCCTCCTCTGATGACTATTTCACCTTTTTGACCGGAAGGAAGTTTATTACCATCATCATCGCATATTTTAAGGTCCATATTATTGACCAGGACCCCGGATGATCCGAGTTTATGCCGGCTGGTGGAATTTGATGAGATAACAGGAGAGGCTTCACTTAATCCATAACCCTGATACATTGGTATGCCAAGAGCATAAAAGAATCTCTGAAGTTCAATATCAAGAAGAGCGCCACCACCAATAAAATAGTCGAGCTCTCCGCCATAACCTTCACGGATTTTACTGAACAGCAGCCTGTCATAAAACCTGAGAAGAGGTGTTTTAATTTTTTGTAATCCTCTTCCCTTATTCCAACCCTCTTTGTTATAGGAATAGGAGATTTTAAGTGCATGATTAAAAAGCATCTCTATTGCACTCCCTTTTTCCTTGATGCCTTTCTCAATATTTTTTCTGAAATTTTTTGCAATGGCAGGAACACTCATGAGCAGATTGGGTTTAATCTCTTTCAGACATGCCGGAAGATTCCTAAGGGTTTCCATTGGTGTTTTTCCTGTTTTTACCGAGGCAATGCTTGCACCTTTACCCATAAAAGCAAAAATACCGCCGGTATGACCGAAGGAATGGTCCCACGGGAGAATTATGAGAGTCTTATAGAAAGAGGGGATATCCATCAGACTATATGCCTGGTAAACATTGGTAACATAATTTCCATGAGTCAGAATGATACCTTTTGGATCGGCTGTAGTACCCGATGTATAACAGATATTTGCAAAATCGTCGGGAGTGAGACTTTTAAATAGTGCTTCAAACTTTGTTAAATTCGCCGGTGATTCCAGCCATTCCCTTCCGATTTTTCTGACTTCATTAAAATGGATCTCATTATTTGCATATTCTTCCTGGGTGTCAAAATGAATTATTTTTTCTATTGAAGGGCATTCTGCAAGTACTTCTTTAAGTTTTTGAGCCTGTATTGAAGAGACAAGGATCATTCTTGATCCTGAATGGTTAATCCTGAATTTTATTTCTTCGGGATTAAGTTTTACTGACAGAGGGACATTCATTGCACCCGTATAAAGGATCCCCATTTCACCAATAACCCAGCTATTCCGACCTTCAGAAATCAGACTTAACCTGTCGCCTTTTTTTATTCCAAGTTTAATGAGTCCTGCAGCAAATTCATAAATCTGCTTTCTTGTTTCACCATATGTTGTACCTTCATATTTATCATTAGGTTTCTCCCACAGATAAACATTATCACTGTACTTTTCAACACTTTCTTCGAAGAATTGAATTAATGATTTCATCGACTCAGTTTTAGTAATTGTCAGTAAATTTCCATGCCGAATATACAAAATCCGCAGTATTTTGATATGTGGCAGTACAAATATATCTTTTGGTTTGGTTTTCAATAATTTGTATCTTTGATAAATGACTTTATAGAAAATCGGGGAAGTGATTTAATATTAATATTAAATATATTGTTATGAGACATTTATCTGTTATAGTATTCATATTATTTTTGATTGTTCAGCCATCGTGTAAATTTTTCAAGGGAAGAGGAATATTTGGCAAAAAGGCCAGAATTGCGGCTATAGTGAAAGCTCAGGAGGACAGTGTCCGTGTTGTCGATTCTATCCGGAAAGTACAGGACAATTTAATGGCA
>JGI24133J20442_1000148_pt1 | contig 20971 bp, 12 predicted proteins | sample BarGraNGADG00311_2_FD_20442 | JGI IMG/M metagenome (IMG submission 20442)
AACCTTTAATAAGCGAATGTGTCTCACTTTCTTCAATCTGGGGAGAAAAAGTGCGATCCATTTGCCATTGTTGCTTTACCTCTTTGATACTGCTCCAGTAATTTACAGCAAGTCCTGCCAGATATGCGGCTCCCAGGGCAGTTGTTTCCGTTATCTTTGGGCGTACTACTTTTGCCTGCAACAAATCAGCCTGAAATTGCATAAGCTGATTATTAACTGTTGCACCGCCATCAACACGCAATTCACGAATATCAATTCCGGAATCCTTTTGCATTGCAAGCAGCACTTCCAATGTCTGATAAGCGATACTATCGAGAGCGGCACGGGCAATATGTGCTGAAGTAGAGCCTCTTGTAATACCCACAAGGGTGCCACGCGCATGCTGGTTCCAGTGTGGAGCTCCAAGTCCGGCGAAAGCCGGAACAAAATAGACACCTTCACTGTCTTTTACTTTAGCTGCCAGTTTCTCAACATCACCTGATTTTTTTATGATTCCCAAACCATCACGAAGCCATTGAACAACTGCACCCGCGATGAAAATACTTCCTTCGAGGGCATATTGTGTGTCATTGCCGATTCTCCACGCAATGGTTGTCAGCAGTTTACTTTTTGACTCTATCGGTTTATTTCCAATGTTCATAACCATAAAACAACCTGTGCCATAAGTATTTTTAACCATCCCCGGTTCAATACACATCTGCCCGAACAGAGCTGCCTGCTGGTCACCGGCTATTCCTGCAACAGGTATTGCAGTAGCAAACAGCCCTTCAGTTTTCCCATATATTTCACTTGAAGACCTCACCTCAGGAAGCATATTTGATGGTATGTCGAAGATCCTGAGCAACTCTTCATCCCATTTGAGAGTGTGAATATTAAATAACATTGTCCTGGAGGCATTCGAAACATCAGTTATATGCAGTTTTCCCCTGGTCAGGTTCCATATCAGCCACGAATCAATAGTACCAAAGGCCAAATGTCCATCCTCAGCAAGCTTCCTGGCACCCTTTATGTTATCCAATATCCACCGCACTTTAGTAGCGGAAAAATATGCATCGATTATAAGACCTGTTTTTTCGAGTATCGTCCTGCTATGCCCTTCATTCTTTAGCCGGTCACAAAAATCTGCTGTACGCCTGTCCTGCCATACTATAGCATTATGAACAGGTTTCCCGGTTTTTCTATTCCATACAACCGTTGTCTCACGCTGGTTAGTGATTCCAATAGCAGTAATATTGACACTTTCGAGTCCGGCTTTAGTAATTGCTTCAAGGGCAACCCCGGCCTGTGTTGACCATATTTCATCCGGATCGTGTTCAACCCAGGCTGGTTTAGGGTAAAACTGAGTAAATTCCTTTTGAGCAGTTGCTACAGGAAGGCCATTCCTGTTGAAAACTATTGCCCGTGAGCTCGTTGTTCCCTGATCGAGCGCTAAAATGAATTCTTTCATATCTTCCTTATTATTAGGTGAATAACTTACTCCTAAATATAGTTTTTAACTAATATATTATATGATTCTACCTGCTCCTTCTGCCATTTTAAATCGTACCCGAATTCCTTTGCCATTATGGAAGCTACTTCTGTTGCGATTTCTGCACTTGCCCGGGCATTAAGAAACAGGGAACGGGTCCGTCTTGCCAGTATATCTTCCACGTTGAAGGGCATTTCATTTCTGCAAATCCAAAGTATCTCAGCTCTTGTATAAGGCAATCTGGGATCAATAGGAATTCCAGATGCCTGGTTTTCAGCTATCAGCTTTTCAATATCAGCAGAGTGATCTCCATAGATATACAACCGCCCTGAAGAAATACTTTTCGAATGAATTGTCAGTTTTAGGTTTGCAGTAACACATTTGGCCCTTCTGAGAAAGCCTGCTTTTATTGCTTTGTCAATAGTCTCCTCAGCCATACGCCGGTAGGTTGTCCATTTTCCGCCAATAATTGTCAGAAGTCCTGAAGACGAAAGGGTAATCTTATGTCTTCGCGAAACCTCTTTGGTTGAAGCAGGATTATCCGGATTGGCTGCCAGTGGGCGCAGTCCCGCAAAAATGCAAAGTATATCCTCTCTCCCCGGAGGTTTTATAAGATATTTTTCAGCTGTCTGTAATATAAAACTGACTTCTTTGTCAATAGCAACAGGCTCTAAATCTATTTTATCCAGCGGAGTATCTGTAGTTCCAACCACCACTGCATTATACCAAGGAATAGCAAACAGGACTCTTCCATCATCTGTTTTTGGGATCATTATAGCGGAGTTGCTCCTGAGGAAAGATTTATCGAGTACAATGTGTACGCCCTGACTTGGTCTGATGGTAGGCTTTGAGTCAGCATTGTCCATTCTGGCTACCTCATCAGAGAACACTCCTGTTGCATTTATAACGAGATTTGCTTTCAGGTTAAATTCATCTCCTGTAGAAATATCCGTTGCTTTTACACCGTTGATTTTACCGCTCCTGTCCTTCAGAAGACTTATGACTTTGAAATAATTAAGCACCATGCCTCCTTTGTCAACACATGATTCCGCAAGGGCAAATGCCATACGCGAATCATCAAACTTCCCATCATGGTAAACAACACTGCCTTTCAATCTTTTTGGTTGTAAGAGAGGTAAACGTGAGAGCGTTTTTCCCCGGCCGATAAAATAAGATTTTCCCATACTTAAACGTCCGGAAAGAAGATCATAAAATTTTAGTCCAACCGTATATAGCAATGCATCCCAAAGAGTATAAACCGGAATAACAAATTCCTGATTAAAGGTCAGATGAGGTGCATTTTTAATCATTAGTCCACGCTCATGTAAAGCTTCCATAACCAGAAGCAAATCGCCTTGTGCCAGGTACCGCACACCACCGTGAACCAGTTTTGTACTTCGTGAGGAGGTTGCCTTTGCAAAATCATTTTGTTCCAGTAATAGTGTTTTATATCCTCTCGAGGCGCCATCAAGAGCTACTCCCAAACCCGTTGCACCGCCACCGATTACAATAATATCCCAGACTATCTCTGATTGCTTTTTTAATTCTTCTACAAATTTTTTGCGGTTCATATCGGATTTGATTTTGATAATAATTATACGGAGAAAATTCCGGAATACAAACAAATTTCAGAAACAGCAGCCCTTTAATTTAATGACGAATTTCTCGAGGAGATTGCTTCGTCGCTTCGCTCCTCGCAATGACTGTGGAATTTACCCAGGTTGGGTTAACTCCCCTCCCGAATTCTGAGAAACGGGAAGGTCATTGCGAGCGAAGCGAAGCAAACTCAAACTCTCCCAGACAGAATCCAATCAATAGGCATTGCGAGCCCGACAAAGGAGGGCGTGGCAATCTTTAAATCAAAACCTGAGAATCAAATCTATAAGCTATCTCAGCATCCCCTTAATATGTGCCGGATCTCCATCATTTTTGGCAGGAGATATATCAAGTATTCTGCAGATCAGGTTATAAATATCGACGTTATTCAGTTCTTTGAATTTATAATTCTTTTTAAATGAAGGACCTGCCGCATAGAAAATGGAAAACATGTCGGAGTTTGAATTATCATATCCATGAGCACCTCCTCTGATAGAAGAACCATCGGGCCTTGTACCTATACTCCAGGAACTATCGGCAACAACAACAATTTCAGGGATACGAGCGTTGGTCCCATAATGCCATTTCAGAGGAAGCTGCGATTTACTCCATGCCTTCAAACCTCTTGATCTGTTTAGCAGATAAAGAACACTGTCCTTCCTGCCTTCAGCAGGATTAATCAGATAAACAGGATTCCCACCTGAGATTGAAGCTATCATCCTGTTAGGTACCAGTGACTTAATATTAATATATTTATCAGGAGAAACAGCGGCCATTCCATGATCAGACAATATGATCAGGTTAATTCTTTTTGCTTCAGGCAATGCTGAAAGTTTTATCCTCAGCACTCCCATCAGGCTATCCATGCGTTCAACAACTTTACCGGTTTGAGGTGAGACAGGTCCAAAATCGTGGCTGGTTGCATCCGGTTCATCAAAATAGAGAGTAACAAGTTCGGGGCGTTTTTGGGGAGGATAAGCAAGCCACTTAATAACCGTGTCTATTCTTGCTTCATAGGTTACTTTTTCATCATATTTTTTCCAGTAAGTAGGCTGTATCCCTCCAACCGGGGCTTCTGAGCCCACCCAGAAGAATGACGCTGACCGGACACCCTGTTTTTCTGCCGTCACCCATACAGGTTCTCCTCCATAGAAAGCAGGATTCTCAACAGAAGTCCTGTCACCCATTCTGTAAAAAAGTCCAAGATCAGAAGCAGGGAAACTGTTATTAATCAAGCCATGATGATCGGGATACAGACCAGTTGCTATTGAATAATGATTCGGAAATGTGACTGTTGGAAATGATGAAAACATCCTTTCAGCCTTTACTCCATCTTTGGCGAGTTTATTCAGATTGGGAGTATTATACAATTTGCTGTAATCCCATCTGAAAGCATCGAGCGACACCAGAAGTACATAGTTTTTGAATGGTTTCCGGCTATCCTTCCTGAAACCCGGAAGAATTGTCAATGTCGCAAAAAGTAACAGTAATATAAAGCCCAATGTTCTTTTTAATCTTTTTAAAAAAACTCCTGTATTAAAAGCTGATTGTCGGTTCATGGTTTTTAGATTATAAAAGAGGGTCAAAGATACATCAAAAAGAAATTAATAACTTTGAGAATAATACTTACGTATAATACAATTCCCATGAAAAAACTAATTTTATCCATTGCAGTTTTGATCCTGACAATATTATCAGTATCGGCACAAACCAGGCATAAAGCATTATTAATTATTGATATCCAGGACTTCTATTTCCCGGGTGGAAAGTCAGCTCTTGTTGAACCTGAAAAAGCTGCAGCAAACGCTGCCTTATTACTGGATAATTTCAGAAAAGAGAAGCTGACAGTTATTCATGTCCGTCATATTTCAGAACCCGGAGGGAAAATAAACGATATAGTAAAACCTTTACCCTCAGAAAAAGTTGTCTCAAAAAATGCCGTGAATTGTTTTGTAGGAACCGATCTTCTTGATTTCCTTAAAACAAATAAGATAGATACCCTGGTCATTTGCGGAATGCAGACTCATATGTGTGTTGAAGCAGCCACAAGAGCTGCAAGTGATTATGGATTTAAATGCATCCTGATTCATGATGCCTGTGCGACAAAAGATCTGAAGTTCGGAGAAAAAACAATAAAAGCTGAGGATGTTCATTACTCAACCTTAAGTACCCTGAAAAATTATGCGGAAGTTGAAAGCACGAATGAGTATTTAAAGAGGTAAATAAAACTGTTGAAAGTATCAGTTTATGAACTTCAGGCAAGCGGGAGTGGCAAGTTTATAATCCTCAGTATATTCAGGAATCCCGGTCTTTTCATCAATTTTAAAAAGTGAAATGATTCCTGATTTTTGATTTCCAACAAGAATATATTTGCCTGAAGGATCGATCACAAAATTCCTTGGCCAGTTTCCACCGCACGATGTTCGTCCTGAGAGAGTCAGTTTCCCATCAGTTCCGATACTAAATATAACGACAGTGTTTTCTCCCCTATTTGATCCATAGAGATATTGCCCGTTCTTTCCCAGGTGAATATCTGCACAAAAACTTTCTCCCTTAAAATCTTCACCCAGGGTTGTCAATGATTGAATTGATGTAAGCCTGCCATCCGGATCAACATCAAACACAGAAATTGTGGAATTAAGCTCACAAATGACATACATTTTTGTACCTGTTGAATTGAATACAAAATGTCGTGGACCTGAACCATTGGGAAGATTAACTATGCCATTCTCAATTTGTTTAAGATGACCGGATTGAGAATCAAAATCATATATTACAATCCTGTCTAATCCCAGGTCTGTCAGGTAAACTTTCTTTCCTGCAGGCCCGAATAAAATCATATGCGGATGCGAGACTTTTCCTTTATTACCTTCGAATGAAATGGTGTCAGTTATTTTATCCGGAATTCCTTTATCATCCAGTTTTACAACTGCAATGGAACCGCTCGAATAACTTGCAAAAAATAAAAAATCTTCTCCGGGAGATAATGATATAAAGCAGGGGCCGCCATTAGGTACCATCAATTCTTTAATCTTTTCAACTTTCCCTGTTTCTGGGGCATATTTTAATGCAGTCACCCCTCCGCCCTTAACTCCATTGAATTCCATTACCTCATTTGCGGCATAGATCAATCCCTTCTGTTTTGAGATACAAAAATATGACGGGTTTGGCCCGGCATCCGCTTCTGATAATAATTTGAAAGTTCCTGTTCCCATGTTCAGATCAAAGACAAAAAATCCTTTCTCTCCTGTTTCGCCGAATCCTGAGGCAAATAACCGAGTGGATTTACTTGTACATGAGGTTGAAAACATCATGATTAAGAGTATTACACAAATTCCAAGAATACATCTTTTCATATTATTTACATTTTCAACTTCCAAAGTAATACAATGCTATTCAGATTATTAACCCCTCTCCCCGGGAGAGGGGTTGGGGTGAGGTCGTTCTAAACCTCGAAATTATCGCATTCCCGATAAGCCTGTATTACTCTTAATTCACCCTCCTTGGTGCCTCTGTTGCTGATTCCATGTTCCATACAAAGGGTACCGTCATATTTTTTGTTATAGAGGTACTTAAAGATATTTTTAAAGTTTATCTCACCTGTCGTGGGTTCATTGCGGCCCGGAGAGTCTCCGAGGTGGTAAACTGCAATTTCGCTCCAGGCAGCTTCAATGTTTGGGATAAGATTACCTTCGGATATCTGCTGATGGTAAATATCGTCAAGAATTTTGCAGGAAGGTCTGTTAACTGCCCTGCAGATAGCATAAGCCTGGGGAATTCTTGTAAGAAAAAGACCAGGGTGATTAATCAGGTTATTCAAGGGTTCAAGTACCAACGTAATACCCTCAGGTTCAACTATATCGCAACAATATCTAAGATTATCAATTGCATTTGCGGTCTGATAATCAATGTGGAGTTTCTCATCATATCTACCCAGAACTATCAGAGCTTGTTTTACTCCTGTTCTTTTAGACACTTCAATGCTTTTTTTCATAACCTCAGCAAGCATATCCCGGATTTCCTGTTTATTCAGTACAAAATCAGGAATTTTTGGATCTCCCCGAAGAACATATGGACCAAGTTCCATTCCAAGTCTTTTTATTTCGGCAACAATTTTCTCCTGGAGTTCCGGTTCCCTTCCGGGAAGGCCATTGTCGAACATTGCTCTGAATCCCTGATCGTGACAAAATTTAATATTATCTATAGGATCCTGTCCGGCATTCTGCCGGAACATTCCCAGACCGGGGGCGTACTTGAGCTTAAACGGAGTTACAGCATCCGATGCCTTTTGTTGTTTTGAGGCAGTAGATGATCCAAAAACTGCAGGAGCAGCTAAAATAGCGGCTCCTGTAGCTGTGGCATTTTTTATGAAATTCCTCCTTGAGTAATCCATATTTAGTTTTATTGAATATGGTAATAACAGCTATTTTTTTGCTGCAGCTTTAGCAGCTTCAGCTTGTCTTGCAGCTCTTGCGGCTTCTCTCTCTTTTTGTCTCGCAGCTTCTGTAGCAGCATCATAAGGAAGTCCGGCAATCGGAACTGTTTTATCAATATCGACAGGACCAAACTCAAATACTTTTGGACCTAATTTGAGGTCAGAATTCATCATTTCATCATAAGTAGTTTCTTTACCTGTATAAGCTGAGATACGGCCCATAATTGCGACCATAGTTGAGATAGCTGTATTTTCCGCTTCATTAATTGGTTTACTTGTACGTATAGCTGTTACAAGATCAATATGTTCCTGAACATATGGATCGACACTTACTTTGTCGGTTGGTTTGCCATCTTTATCAAGAGGAAATTTATATTTCCATATTTCAGTTCCGGCAAGGTCGAGGATTGTGTCCTCGCAGTTTGTTGAACCTTTTGATCCCTGGAGTCTTTCAGATACATTATTTACACAACCGTTGATCTGACGACACATACTGTGCACATGAATTCCATTTTCAAAAGTATAATCTATACTGAAATTATCATATTGGTTCCCGGTGACACGTCGTAGTCTGGATCCGAATCCGACTGCTTTAACAGGATGAGAACCCGTGAACCAGTTCATCACATCGAGATTATGAACATGCTGTTCCACAATATGGTCACCTGAAAGCCAGGCCCAGTTAACCCAGTCACGAATCATCCACTCCATTTCGGTCCATTTTGGATTGTTTTCGCGATGCCAGAGTTTACCGCCATTCCACCAGACATTACCACCAACAATGTCACCCATTAAGCCCTGAGCTACCTGTTGCCATGTTTGAACATAATCACGCTGGTGACGGCGCTGAGTACCTGTAACAATACATAGTTCCAACCCTTTAGCTTTCTGAGCAGTTGCCATCACTGATCTGGCTCCAACCGGGTCGACGCAAACTGGTTTTTCAGCAAAAACATGCTTTTTAGCCTGTATTGCAGCTGCAAGATGATCGGGACGGAAGGACGGAGGTGTAGCCAGAATGACTATATCAACTCCTGAATCAATAACTTTCTGATATGCATCGAAGCCTACAAAACATTTGTCAATCGGAACATCCTGATTTTTTTGTTTTAATATCTCAGCTCTGCAGGAATCTACACGATCCTGGAAAGTATCACCCAGGGCAACAATCTGAAGATTTGGTCCGGCACTTAAAAAGTTAATTGCTGCACCGGTTCCACGACCTCCACAACCAATAACTCCGGCTTTAAGAACCGGCCCGTCGGGCGCCTGGTCTAGCATTGTGGCAACAGGAACGACCTTTTTTGTTTCTCTGGCACAACTGGTTATTATTGAAGGAACAATTACTCCTGCTACTCCAACTGTTGCTGCTTTGCCCAGAAAATTACGTCTTGAAATACTCGATTTTTTCATATGATTATAGGATTTAGGTTAGCTGATACAACTATATACCAAAGTTAGGTTTTGATCATAAACAAATATAACGATAGGCTTTAATAAAAACAAATTATTGTCTCCTTTTAAGGTTTTTTAACTTACTTCTTAGAGTTATCAATTAGTGATATCAAAGATTATAGCACTAAATAGCCAGGAAGGGAATACATGATCATATTTTTTACTATTTTTCGCCGTTAATTATCCACCTCATCCCACTACACCCTTCTCCCGGGAGAGGCCAAAAACTCAAGATCAATGGGATACACTAATAGGTACGCGTTTTTTAAAATCTTGCTTTATTTGATAATACTTCCTTTTCTATTATCCGGTTGCGGCACCAAACCCTATGGAGATTTTGCTGTTTCAGAATTGAATCCGACTCTGGAACCCGATTATTCATATATCACCATACCTCCGAATATTGCTCCATTGAATTTCATTATTAAAGAAAAAGGATCGGCATTTTATGTGAAGTTTTCGTCTGGAAACGGTACTGAAATTGAACTATCTTCCCGGAGCGGCAAAATTCTGATCCCGCAAACAAGGTGGAAGAAAATGCTGCAAAACAATGCAGGTAATGATTTTAAGATTGACATCTTTTCAAAGGATGAACAAGGCAAGTGGTTCAAATTTAAAACAGTTACGAATAAAATTGCCGCGGAACCTATTGATCCCTATCTCTATTACAGGTTATTGTATCCTGGTTATGAAAGCTGGGCTGAAATAAGCATTAACCGTCGTAATCTTGAAAATTATAAAACAAAGTCATTAATCGAAAACACTGTTGTAGATGAGAATTGCATTAACTGCCACTCATTTAACAATGGGAAAACAGATGATTTTCTTTTTCATATGAGAGGAACCCTTGGTGGTACATATTTTTACACCGGGGGAAAATTTAAAAAGATAAATCTGAAAACAAAAGAGATGAAAAATGGTGCCGTATATCCAAGGTGGCATCCTTCCGGTAAGTTCGTTGCTTTTTCTTCCAATAAGATTATCCAGCGGTTTCATGCTGCAGATAATAAGAAGGTTGAGGTAAGTGACCTTGAATCATCTCTTGTGCTTTATGATGTGGAGAAAAATGAAATAATGAATATTGAACTTGCCGGCAAGGAAAAATTTATGGATACATACCCCGAATGGTCACCTGACGGGAAATATCTTTACTTCTGCAGGGCCCAGCAAATAGGGGAAAGTTATGATTATAAACAGATTAAATACAATTTATACCGCACAGCATTTAATATTGACAGCCGGTCCTTTGGAGATGCCGAGCTGGTATTTGATGCTTCACAAATGAATAAAAGTACAGCATTTCCAAGGATCTCCCCAAACGGACGATTTCTCATTGTGACCCTGTTCGATTACGGATGCTTCCCCATCTGGCATAAAGAGGCCGACATTTATTCAATTGATCTTGAAAATTTCAAAGGATCAAGGCTCGATCTGAATAGCGACTTCAGCGATAGTTATCACTCATGGTCCTCTAATGGCAAATGGCTTGTATTCAGCAGTAAGAGAGGAGACGGATTAACAGCCAGACCATATATTTCATACATGGGAAACAACGGCGCTTCAGATAAGCCTTTCATCCTCCCCCAGAAGGATCCTGAGTTTTACCAGGGATTTTTAAAGAGCTTCAATATACCTGAATTTTCAACAGTTAAAATTGATATGAATCCGGGAGAGATCAGGAAACTTGCTAAAACTGCTGCAACTCAGGCTAAATGGTTTAAAAAATAAAATGAATAAAAATAAGACAATTAGTAAACCTTTCTTGTCCTGGCTGCCATACCTGGTATTCTTTGCTTTTTCATTAGCATATTTTGGATTTTTTAGTAACTATTTATTTTTTTACCAGGAAAAATCCTCTCTTTTCATTTTCTCATATGATTTTCTTCATGAGAATCTTCACCAACCAGGGGGCTTTCTTATTTGGCTGGGAAAGCTCTTTTCGACATTTTATTATTATCCTCTTGCCGGTGCATTTATTGTTTCATCTATCTTTACCCTGATCGTTCTGTCAGTTTCAAAAATCATCCTTGTTTTAACTGGAAATGAAGCAAGGATCATTCCTTTTATAATCGGAATATCTCTTTTCTATCTGCAGACAGATTATCGCTATTTACTTTTCAATAACCTGGGGTTATTGCTTCAACTGGCTGTCTTCTGGTTTGTAATCAGATATTTAACTTTTATTAAAGGTTGGTTACCTGTTGTTTTAGCTCCGGTATTGTTTTATTTTACCGGTGGTTTTACCTGGGTTTTTTTATTGCTCATAACATTATATTTAATTTTTGATAAAGAGAAGAAAGATTGGATCAAAATTATTACATTATGGTGCCTCAGCTTAATAACTTTCTACATATCAAAGGAATTTCTCTTTTTCCAGTCCGGAAAGATAATTTTAGTATTTCCGTTCTCAGATAATAATATAGGAATGCAACAATTTCTTTTTATATCTATTGCAGTAATTATTTCAATACTTCCCATAATATCTAAAATTACTTTCCGGTTACCTGGTAAGCATGATATCTCTGATTTGTTTGTTAGTCTTTTTACCACTGTCATTTTAATAATTGTCCTTTTTATCATTGGAATTCAACGGTTTGATAAGAAAACAAAACAATACTTCTATGTAGAAAAATTATTTTATGAGGATAAATATGATGAAGTAATCAGATATAATACCTTAAATCCACCCAGTAATGTACTGCTGATCTTTTTGAATAATGTTTCACTTTGTGAGACTGATAAGCTGAATGATATGCTATTCCATTTCCCACAGAGTCCTGCCGGACAAACTCTTTTTCTTAAATGGGAAATGATTGGAGAGGTACTCAGGCAGGGAGGTTATTTTTATTATACCATTGGAATGATAAATGAGGCTCACAGGTGGGCTTTTGAGAACATGGTAATGAAAGGACTTACACCGGAGGATCTGAAAATGCTTATCAAAACTGAATTGATCAACGGAAATTACAAGGTTGCATCAAAGTACATAACGATATTAAAGAAAACTGCTTTTTATAAAAGAGAAGCCAGAGCATTCGAAAAACTGTTGTTTGATGATTCTGCTGTGAATACCGATCCAGAGCTTGGAGCGAAGAAAAAAAACAGGCTAAATACAGATTTTTTCTCAATCACTGACGATCCGTATGTTAATATAGAAAGAATTCTGGCAACTGATTCGCTGAATAAAAAGGCTTTTGAATATAAGGTGGCATTCATGTTGCTTAAGAAAGATTATCAGGGAATTGCAAGAATACTCCCAAAATTCGAAAACTTAGGATTTACAAAATTTCCAGTACATGTTGAAGAGGCAGCAATGATACTTTCCTTATTCACTAACGGCAAGTTACCTTACCTGGGGAACCTCGTGATAAACAGAAATACAGAACTCAGATGGAATCAGTATCTAAGTGTTTTTCAACAATATAAAACTGATTTAAAAGCTTCTGAACCTGCATTAAAAAGGCAATTCGGGAATACGTTCTGGTATTGGTCGTTTTATAAATAGGAAAATTTACTTCTTCCCCTCGGGAGAGGTAAAACAAGTAATATAGCAGGGACTTGCCATTGCATTTCCCTGCTTTGATTATTATTCAACATCTTCCTTAAACAAGGTGATGAATGCCACAAGCAGGATAACTGAGAAAATTGATGTTATTCCCCAAATGTTATCCCAGTCGTAAATTCTCACACCTGTGGATCTGTCCTGAAAAATCCTGATTATTTCTCCGTCGATCAGATTACCTGCCAACAGACCAAGTCCGAATGTGACCAGGAATATGAAACCCTGTCCCTGAGATTTGAGCTCTTCAGGAGTCTTTTTATCCATGTAGATCTGTCCACCAACATAAAAAAATCCAAAGATCAGGCCGTGCACAAGAATCCCAACATAGAAAAGCCATTGCTGTTGTAAAACACCACCGAGATATAGAGCTGCATAACGAACCAGAAGAGCAAACAATCCCAGCATCATAACTTTGCGCAATCCTATTTTCTTTATAGCTAATGGGATGAGCAGCATGAAACCCATCTCGGCAAGAACACCCCAGTTCATGGTAACTGTGATATACTGAGTCTTAATATTCAACAGAAATTCAGAAAAATAGGAGAAATACATTGCAAACGGGATCATTGAAAGGAACGAGAATATAATGAATAATGAAAAATTTTTGTCCCTCATTAACTGAACTGTACTTAATCCGAAAGCGCTGGCAATGGAACCCTTTTTACCTTTTCCTGCCGGGGGTGTATCAGGAAGAGTTAAATTCAGAAATGCTGCTACCAGACCGGTTCCGGCTCCAAAATAGAATGGCAGGTTTGTACCGTCAAAATTAGTATGAAACAACTTAACCATAATAACACTGAATAGTCCCGAAGCCAGCCAGCCCACAGAACCGAATACCCTGATCTTCGGAAAATCTTCAGAAGCAGAGTGTGACATAGCAATCGCACTTGTCAATCCCCACGTCGGCATATAAAACAACATTGTAAACAATAAAATAACAAATAGAAGAACAGGGTGTGAGGTATTTGCTGCCCAGAGTAGAAGCAAACTGTTAAGAATATTTAAAGCAAAGAGAACTTTCTGCCCTGCAAAATATCGGTCAGCAATCATCCCAATTAATGGTGAAGCAATACAACCGATTGCCATGGAACTCATAATAAATGCTTTATGCGTACTTGCGACATCCAGATTAGTAAGATAGGCAGCGAGTGGTACCCACCATACTGCGTACATCAGGTACTGAAAAAACATCATTACATACAAACGGAATCGTAACATAGCAGTGAATTGTTTGAAAAATTTGAATATTAATATGATAAAATAGAGAATCAGATCCTTTCAAAAGAATGAATCACAAAAAATTAGAGGCCGGCCTTTTGTGGCCGGCCTCTATAAATCTAATTCAGCTGGTTAAGCCCTGGTTAATTATTAATACCCGGGTTGTGGCTGAAGATTTGGAGCTTTGTTCATCTCAGTACGTGCGATAGGCAACCAGTAATACTTATCACTTGCCCAGGTCCTTGTATCTTCGTTATCGGTCAGATCCAGTAACCATTGAACATTACCATTTACCATCTGCTTGATCTTCATTCCATATACATTCTCAACGACGCTTCCGTACATCATCCAGCGACGCAGATCATAATAACGGTGGCCTTCTCCGAAGAATTCAATGGCCCTTTCATGACGGAGATAACCCCTTGCAACAGCCTGATCAGCAGTAACTCTGTCTGGTAATCCTGCGCGGTTTCTTACCAGGTTGAGCGCACTGATACCATTCTGCAGGTCGGCGCCACCAAGTTCAATACATGCCTCGGCATAATTCAGCAGAATTTCAGCATAACGGAATTCAACCCATGTTGTGGTATTTCTGAAGAATTGTCCTGCACTTGTGGGATCGAGGAATTTCTTGATATAGTAACTTGTTTTTGTTCCGTTCCATGCTTCAACAGGACCCTGCCTTGAATCAAAGCCGCTTTTGATTATCGTTGTTTCATCGTTCTGAAAATATTGTCCGGTCTGAACCGTGTTTAAAGGATCAACAACATCAGTAGGACGTGTCTGCCATGGAGCGCCATTATAGAGAACAATGGCATAAAAACGCGGTTCACGGCCATTATACGGGTTCATCAACGGATCTGCAGCAAGTTGTGCAGCAGTTGCATAACGCTTGTACTGATCGCCGGGAGTATATTTATCCCATACAAAAGGAGTACCGTCTGCCATTTCAAAGCTTCTTACAGCCGGTTCTGTCGGGCCATTGTTACCCCAGTTGTGATAACCGCAGGGACCAAACCAGATATTGGCATTGTTTACATTACCTCCTGTAAGAGGATATTGAATACCCCAGATGGTTTCACTGTTCCATTTACCCTTCTGAATAAAGATACTCTGGTAGTTATCTGCATATGCTTTAACCTGAGCATCAGTAAGAGGCAGTACTGGTTCTGCAGTACTTCCCTGAAGAGAAAAAGTACCATATGTACCATTTATTACATCTTTTGCAGCGTCTCTGGCTGCCTGTAAAAGAGCTGTCTGGCTGCCTGCAGGGAAAGAGACAAGNGTATTAGCTTCCTGTCCGGTATAACCTCCATTGGTAAGTTTACTTGCACAGAATAGNAGNACTCTTGATTTAAGAGCTGCAGCTGCAGCAGGCGTGGCACGGCCCTGGTCAGTAGCAGTAATGCCGGTCAGATTTGTAATAGCGCTGGCAATATCCGCAAGGATAAAGTCTTTTGTCTCTGCTATTGATGACCTTGTGATAGCCTGAAAGTCCTGCTTAAGAATATTAGGTTTATCACTCAATACAGTGCCACCAAAGTTCATCAGAAGCATGCTATATTCGTATGCCCTTAAAAAATAGGCTTCACCCTTTAATCTTGTCTTCAGGATTTCATCAGGCGATGTAACTACTTTTACTGCATCAATATTGGCAAGGATCGTATTTATGTTCTGGATATTTGAATAAATGTGCTCCCACCTCAGAAATCCGGCATAACCTGTATTTGCGAAGTAGCCCTGGTTATCAGGGCTCAGATCACCTTTCAGATTACCGTATAATTGCGGACGGTGAATACATAAGGTCTGGTCGGTTGCTGATGAAAGAAGGTCTTCGCGCATACCGAGAACACCATTATTATCGTTTGCCATATTATTGGCATCTTGAATTCCTCCCAACCTGTCGTAGCATTTACCAAGGTAGGATTTCACAACATTTATGTCTGAAAAAACCACATCCTGGTTAAAAGTACTAACTGACTGCTGTTCCAGAACGTCGGTACACGACGTTGCCGTATATAACAGTACCGCTAAGGCAATTATATAATTAGATATTTTTTTCATATTATACTCTTTAAAAATTTCTAAATTGATTAAAACCCAATATTCGCACCTATGGCAATAGTTTTCATAGTGGGATATACACCGGGATTGATTGCCTCCGGATCCCAAACCTTTTTATTGGCTGCATAAATCAGAGCAAGGTTATTGCCTGATACATAGACGCTTGCATTTGAGACTCCAATTTTCTTATAAATGCTCGCTGGAATATTATAGGTCAGAACAAGGCTCTTTAACCTGCAGTAAGCAACGTTTGCCAGCCAGTAAGTATTCATCTGAACATCTTCACCCCAGTAATAATCGGACCTGTTATAAGCCCTTGCTATATCGGTAACATCTCCTTCCTTTTGCCACCTGTTGTCAAAGGTCCACTTGAAGTAGTTACCGGCCACACCACGTCTGTTATCATAGTATCTCTCCCTTAAGTATTTGCCCTGTCCCTGTAAAAGAGCTGACAGAGTAAAACCTTTATAGGCAACATCCAGGTTAATACCATAGTAGGTTTTAGGAGCATCAGCATCATCAATAAGGATCCGGTCATTGCCATCAATTACACCATCTTTATTATAGTCTTCAAAAATAACATCTCCCGGTTTGGCAGTTGCCCAATGAGGATAAGCGTCTACTGCTGCCTGATCTTTAAAGATCCCGATTGCATTGTACATCAGCCACGCGTTGTAAGGATGTCCTGTCGTCTGCTGCCATGGAACAGCTCTTACAGGTTCATCCTGGAATACTACATTGCTGTTGTTATAGCTGAAGTTAGCGTTCAGATCAATGCGGAAATCAGATGTGAAACTCTTATGAACACCGGCTTCAATCTCAAATCCTTTGTTATCAACCCGGGCTATGTTTTCATTTGGAAGTGTAAGACCTGAAAAGGATGGAACTGAAGCATCCCTTGGTGCTAGAATATGTTCCCTTTTGTTATAGAAGAGGTCAAAATTAAGGCTTAAGAGGTCATTGAATAATTTTGATTCAAATCCTACGTTCTGTGTAGTCTGAGTTTCCCATGTGATTGCAGGGTTTGCAATAACAGGAGGTCCGACAGCTGTTTCGATTGATGTGCCTGTACCAAAGACCATTCCTGAACCAAGACCGAACGAATTGATATACTGGAACGGGTTTCCGGGGTCCATACCCATCTGTCCGTAAGACCCTCTGACTTTAAAGTAGTTGATAAATTGAATATTGTTTTTCCAGAAACCTTCTTCGGATGCGCGCCAGCCTAACAAAAGCCCCGGGAAGTTACCCCAGCGGCTGTCGGGTGGGAATTTGAGTGAACCGTCACGGCGGAAAAGAAATTCAGCAAGGTATTTTCCTTTATAATCGTAAGCGAAACGGCCGATCCATGATTTACGGGCATAAATTGTTGTATTACCGGTTGTATTTTTATCCTGGTCAGCGCCGGCATTCATGGTCTGGATCAGACTTGAAATATAGTACTGACGGAATCCGTAAAGCTCGTTATAGTCATTTGTGTACTGTTCAAAACCTGCATATGCACTGATGTTGTGGTCACCAAACTTCTTGATGAAGGTAAGGTTAAAGTTGGAGGTCTTGTTAATAGTCCTCTGATAAGTTTCATTGTTCTGAGGAGATGAAAGACCTCTCAAACCAGGGACAAGAACCGCAGTGGTTATATAACCATTGGCATCCCTTGTTACCTGAGTTTTGTCTATAGTATAGAGTGTCCAGGGTTTGTAGAAAGCTTTATTATAATAGTTTGTAAGGTCATAGCTGAATGAGCCGTTAAGTGCAAGTCCTTTAATAAAAGGAGGGGTAATAGATGCGTTAAAAGTATTCAGATATCTGTAAGTCAGCTGATCGTTTTTACCACCTGCGAATGTTGATGTAACTACAGGGTTATCGCCATATTCAATATCAGGACCTGGCTCACCCGTTGGCCAGAATGACCACGTAGTCGGAAGAAGCCTCGTTGACTGCCCTACGATGGCGTCAGCTGATTTATAAGGATATAATCTATGATTCTGGAATGCTGCAACATCCAGTCCGGCTTTCAGCCAGTCATTGATCGGGAAATCAAGTTTCGCACGAACGTTGTACTGGTTGTATTTTGTAGATGACTGCTTATATATTGATTCGTCACCTTTAAGACCAAAAGAAAGATAGTAGGTCATCCCTTTGAAACCACCGTCGATGGTAAAGTTGTGCCTGTAAGTAGTTGTCCATTCTTTAATAAGGTCACCGTACCAGTTTGTATTCGGATGTTCCCATGGATCTGCACCGCTGCCGAACAATTCTATATCCTTGTCTGTGTATGTCCGTGCAATACCATTCTGTGTCTGATACTCAGTAAGCATCGTGGCATATTCCATAGCATTGGTTGTTTGAGGAACAATTGTCGGGGTCATGAAGCCCTGATAGAACTGATAATTCAATCTGGGTTTCCCTTCAGCTCCTTTTTTGGTAGTTATAAGTATAACCCCGTTGGCAGCATTTGAACCATAGATAGATGCAGCAGCGTCTTTCAGGACTGAAACGCTGGAGATATCCATAGGGTCAATCTCGTCCATCGAACGACCCTGAACACCATCTATAACTACAAGAGGGTTTGTCTTGCCAAAATCTTGATTTCTGTCGCCACCCAGGGTATTGCGGCCACGGATCAGTATCCTTGGTGTCATTTGCCCGGGTTCTCCTGTTTGCTGTATAACTGTAATACCACTCATACGTCCACCAAGTGAATTGGATACATTAACAGAAGGTATCGACTGGAGACTTGAACCTGAAATTGAGGCAACAGCTCCGACAACGTTTGCACGTTTCTGGGTACCATAACCAACAACAACAACTTCATCAATGCTTAGCACCTGAGGAGTAAGTGCCACATCAATTACATTTTTACCGGCTAATGGAATTTCCTGTGTATCAAAGCCGATAAATGAAAATACCAGGGTGGCGTTCGGGTTGTCGGTGGTTAATGCAAATTTGCCATCAGCGTCGGAAATGGCTCCGATGGTAGTTCCTTTAACCTGAATGTTTACACCGGGCATTCCAATGCTGGTTGAGGCGTCGGTAATAGTTCCTGAAACTTTAACTTGCTGTTGGTCAGCAATAGTTCCCGTGGCATTACTACCAGAAGGCTTTTCTGCAGCAAGTGAATAGGCAGGGAGTGCCAATCCACAAAACAGAAGAATAGTAACAATTTTCATAGTTAGTAGTAACTTGTGAAAATTCACATTTGGCTTCAGCAGCCAGATGCAGTTTCGAGTTTTTTTCATACTGTTACACTGTTAGTTAGTTAATAAATAGTTTGGAATTAGGATTTTTGATAATTATTCATAAAAAAAATATTTAATTACGTCTGGTTAAGTGTAAATTTTACACTCATTTTATCGTAAAAAATGTCTAATTCTGTGAATTTTAATTCAATTTACGGCTATCAGCTTATACAAGTTAGGAAAATCAGGTTAATTCAGGTGCAATATAATAAGTGATATTTAAAAAAACAAATTTTTTATTAATTTTTGGTTTTTTTTGAAAGAATTAAATTTTATCTCTCTTATTTAATATTGGTATTCCCTGTCTTTGCATCAAATTCACACACTACTCTGAACCCGACATTGAAACAATCTGAGTACCACCAGATGCTCTTCGGCATCTGCGGGTCGGTTTTCAACCACGACTCTGTCCGGGTATAATCACGGGCTGCACTTCTTACTAAGCCTGCTGTACTTAAAAATGAACCTCCCCGTACAACATGTTCAGTTCCTGATTCCGGACCCTTGGGATCTTCTATGATCCCTGCGGGGTAACCCGAATATGCATCGGGTTTGTACCAGTCAGAGCAGAATTCAGCAACGTTACCGGCCATATTCCTTAAACCAAAAGGATTTGGCCTGACTTTATCCGGGGTTTGCGTTTTTGCCGGACTATTACCTTTATATATTATATAGGTATTAATTACGGTAGTATCGTTTTTCGAGAGTTTTGCTCTTAATCCGCTTTTCTCAAACTTTTTTGGATCACCCGGGAAAAAATAGGGACCGGTTGAACCTCCCCTGCAGGCATATTCCCACTCTGCTTCTGTCGGAAGACGGTAGGTCTTGCCGGCAACTGAGGTTAACCATTTACAATAAGTCTCTGCTGCGTGATAAGAAAATGAAATTGCCGGCCTCATACCCAATCCCCAGCCCTGATCCGGTTGCCCATATGGTGGAGTTGCTCCTGATATTGCATCAGTCTCAGTCGTCTGTTTTTTTCGCAATCCTTCCGTATCGGTGGAGCGGCCTTCGGCAGCTGTCTGGACATAAAATGCAAGATACTCATCCCAGGAGACTTCAATTTCAGCCATGAAGAACGGACTTATCTTAACTTCCCTTACAGGTCCTTCATCTTCTTTTCTGAAAGGTTCAGAAGCCGGACTACCTATCATGAAAGTTCCACCCGGGATCGCAACCATATTAAACGTGACCGGGGATTTCGGGATCTGCTCAGTGAAATTTTTAAATTCGCTAACTTTTGCGGATTCTGTAAATATCTCTTTGGCCGCAGAAGATGTTTTTCCGAATGTTGAATTGCTTCCGTGAGTATATCCTTCAATAAAATGTCCTGCATTAAGATGACAATTTATACAGTTAAGTTCATCGCTTTTTTTTGTCTGTGTATAATAAAGGTGTGCATCTTCACCTGCTTTTGTAAGCTTTGCCGGGAAAAGATTCTCATGACATTTGATACAGCTGCTTTCATAAACATAGCCACGGGCAACTTCAAGACGTCTTCTGTCTGCCCACTTAAATGAAGCTGAATCTTTTGTCCATTTACTCCACAGATCGCGTAAACCTGTTTTCCCCTTTGCCCATAAGTACCCGTTACCTTTCGGCGGTAAATGACAGTCAACACAGGCAACCCTGTATCCCGATCGTGTATCATAATGTACAGATTTTTTCCATGATGCATCTGCCATGGGATGAATATGACATGAGACGCAATATTTACTGGTTGAAGTGAGGTGCAGGGCTTTCCCTCCGCCCAGGATAATCAATGCGCCGACAATTAATCCTGGAAAAAACCATAAAAGAAATCTCTTCATAAATAAAAATTAGTGGGCCTCAAGATAAAAAAATATCTTTCATCAGATACAGGTATTTATCACTTTAACAAAAAAAATAAAATATGTTTCATTATTTTCTCATCATCGTAGTTATTACGC
>JGI24133J20442_1000152_pt1 | contig 20561 bp, 19 predicted proteins | sample BarGraNGADG00311_2_FD_20442 | JGI IMG/M metagenome (IMG submission 20442)
GAGCCGCTCGGCCGGGAAGAGCGCCGAGATCGCGTCGCGTCGCGCCGCCGAGTACGGTGCCGCGGGGAGGAGTTCCGGCTGGCCAGCGGGGCGCGGCGCCCAGCTGCCCATGATGAAGTTCTTGAACGCGGCCGACTCCGGCCGCTGCGAGCGGTTCTCCCCGCGGTTCTCGCCGTCGCCGTGCGTCTCGGTCATGCCGTCATCGTGCCACGCCACGGTGCGCGGCCGCGACGACGGCGGTGTGCGGCCGCGGCGGTACCGGCAGTGCGGAGTCCTAGGCTGGGTTGGTGCGCATCGACCTGCATACCCACTCGACCGCCTCCGACGGGACCGACGCCCCGTCCGGCGTGATCGAGGTGGCGGCACAGGCGGGCCTCGAGGTCGTCGCGCTGACGGATCACGACACGACCTCGGGCTGGGTTGAGGCCGCCGCGGCCGCGCGACGGCTCGGCATCGCGTTCGTGCCGGGTACCGAGGTCTCCTGTCGGTCTGGCGGGGTGTCCGTGCACGTGCTCAGCTACCTGCAGGACCCGGCGCACCCCGCGCTGCTCGCCTTCACCGACCGGACTCGTGCGGAACGCATCACCCGCGCCCGGCGCATCGTCGAGCTCCTCGGCCCGGACTACCCGCTGAGCTGGGACGACGTCCTCGAGCAGACCGCGGACGACACCACCGTGGGCCGCCCGCACATCGCTGACGCCCTGGTCGCGCGCGGCCACGTCGCGGATCGGTCTGCCGCCTTCGAGGAGTTGTTGCACCCGGGTGGCCGGTACTACGTGCCGCACTACGCGCCCGACGTCGTCGAGGCGGTGCGCGCGATCCGCGAGGCGGGCGGCGTGCCCGTGTTCGCCCACCCGGGCGCCGACGGTCGCGGTCGCGTCGTCGGCGACGAGGTGATCGGTGCGATGGCCCGGGCCGGCCTGGCCGGGCTGGAGATCGACCACCGTGACCACGACGACGCGGCGCGGGCCCGGCTGCGGGTTCTCGCCCGGGACCTGGGCCTGTTCGCGACCGGCTCGTCCGACTACCACGGCCGCGGCAAGGCCAACGTGATCGGCGAGAACCTGACCTCTCCCGAGGTGCTTGCGCAGATCGAGGCCGAAGGGCGGATGCCGGTGGTGCGGCCATGAGCGGGCTCCTGAACGTGCGGCTCCTGATCGAGGTTATGGTCACCCTGGTCGTGATCCTCGACCCACCCGGGACGCTGCCGATCTTCCTGGCGCTCACCTCGACGTACACGTCGCGGCAACGGGTGCACGCCGCCCTGCAGGCGGTCCTCGTCTCGTTCGGCGTGATCGTCGCGTTCGCGCTGTTCGGGCGTCAGCTGCTCACCTACCTGCACGTCTCGTTCCCCGCGCTGCAGGCGTCCGGCGGTCTGCTCCTGCTGCTCATCTCGCTGGACCTGTTGACCGGAAAGTCCGAGGAGCCGACGGCCTCCGCTGCCGGCGCAAACGTCGCGATGGTTCCGCTCGGCACCCCGCTGCTGGCGGGACCGGGTGCGATCGTCGCGACGATGGTGTTCGTCCAGCGCGCCGACGGCGCCCCGGGCTGGCTCGCGGTCGCGCTCGGCATCGTCACCGTGCACCTGGTGCTGTACGCGTTCTTGCGCTTCGCCAACCGGTTCCACCGCCTGCTCGGGGTCAGCGGGACGACCCTAGCCGCACGGATCGCGGGTCTGCTGCTCGCGGCGATCGCCGTTCAGATGATGGCCGACGCGGTCAGCGCGTTCATCGCCGCGGCGTAGCGCGGCGCGCGCCTGGCGCGCGCCGCCTCACCTCGTCTGCTCAGGCCTGGGAGGGCTCGCCGCCGCGCGTGCGGCGCCGGTTGCGCCGCGCCCGCGGACGCTCGGCGCCACCGGCGTCGACCGGATGGGCCCGCGCCGCGGTAGCCGGGGTTCCGCTCGGTGCGTCGCTGTGCCGTTCCGCGCCGTCCGCCGGACGGCGACGGCCGCCTCCGGCGGCTCGCTCGCGGCCGCCATGTTCACGGCCACCGTGTTCACGACTGCCGTGATCGGAACGGCCCGGCCGGCCGGAGCCGTGGTCGGAGCCGTGCCCGCCGCCGGAGCCGTGCCGCTTGCCTGTCTCGCCGAGGTCCTCGACGTTCTCGGCGCCGAGGCCTGCGCGGGTGCGTGCCGCCGCCGGCAGGGTGCCCGTCGTCCCGACCGGGATGCCCAGCACCTCGTACAGGTTCGCCGAGTTGGAGTACGTCTCCTCGGGCACCGGGATGCCGAGGTCGAGCGCCTTGTCGATGAGTCCCCAGCGGGGCAGGTCGTCCCAGTCGACGAACGTCACCGCGGTCCCGGTGTTCCCGGCGCGGCCGGTCCGGCCGGTGCGGTGCAGGTAGGTCTTCTCGTCCTCGGGGCACTGGTAGTTGATGACGTGCGTGACGTCCTCGACGTCGATGCCGCGGGCTGCGACGTCGGTCGCGACCAGCACGTCCACCTTCCCGGCGCGGAACGCGCGGAGCGCCTGCTCACGGGCGCCCTGGCCGAGGTCGCCGTGGATCGCGGCAGCGGCGAAACCGCGCGCGGCGAGCTCGTCCGCGACCTTTGCGGTCGTCCGCTTGGTGCGGGCGAACACGATGGTCAGGCCGCGCCCCTCGGCCTGGAGCAGCCGGGCCAGCACCTCGATCTTGTCCAGCGCGTGCGCGCGGAACACGACCTGCTTGATCGCCTTGACCGTCGCCCCGGTGTCGTCGGGCTCCGCGGCACGGATGTGCGTCGGCTGAACCATGTACCGGCGCGCGAGCGCCACGACGGCGCCCGGCATCGTGGCGGAGAAGAGCATGGTGTGGCGCGAGGCCGGGGTGCGGGCGAGCAGCCTCTCGACGTCGGGCAGGAAACCGAGGTCGAGCATCTCGTCGGCCTCGTCGAGCACGACGGTCCGGACGTGCGACAGGTCGAGGTAACCCTGGTTGATCAGGTCGATCATCCGGCCCGGCGTGCCGACGACGACCTCGACGCCGCGCTGCAGCGCCGTGACCTGCGGTTCGTACGCACGGCCGCCGTAGATCTGGAGGACGCGCACGGAGCGCTTCTTCGAGGCCGTCGCGAGGTCACCCGCCACCTGGGCGGCGAGCTCGCGGGTCGGAGCGACGACGAGGGCCTGCGGCTTGCCGGGTGCCGGCAGCGTGTCGAAGCCGTCCTCGTCCGGCGCGATCACGAGATTCAGCAGCGGCACGCCGAAGCCGAGGGTCTTTCCGGTACCCGTCTTGGCCTGTCCGATGATGTCGTGCCCGGCGAGTGCGACCGGCAGGGTCATGGCTTGGATCGGGAACGGATCGGTGATGCCGACGTCCGCGAGGGCCTCGACGATCTCCGGTCGGATGCCGTAGTCGCCGAAGGACGGATTGTGTGCCTGCACGCTCGGGGCAGGCTGATCTGTGGTGGTACTCATGGGGTAATGCCTCACGTCGTCTCGTGGCAGGCCACCGGCGTGCGCTCGCACCGGGGTGCTGGGCGGGCAGGACCGTGCCGCTGATTCGGCAGCCGATCGTGAAGGTACGTGGCTTGATCGCGCAGGCGTGGGCCTGCAGGGCCGTGGCTGGTCGAGACGACCGGGCAACCGCTGAACACACCGAAGTCTACCCTGCGGCTCGCCGGAGCCCACCATCGGGGCCTGCCGCGGGTAGCTACGCTGGTCCGCATGTTCTCGCGCGCCGGTCGGACCGGCTCCGACCGGGTTCCGCGGCCCAGGATGACGAGGTGACGATGAGGGTGGTCGTCATGGGTGTCTCGGGCGCCGGCAAGAGCGTTGTCGCCGCCCGCCTCGCCGCCGCACTCGGCTACGTCTTCGTCGACGGCGACGACCTGCACGGCGCGGCGAACCTCGCGAAGATGCGCCTCGGTCAGGCGCTCACCGACGCGGACCGCGAGCCGTGGTTGCGGCGGGTCGCGGCGTGGCTGAGGGACCGGCCCGACGGTGCGGTGGTCGCGTGTTCAGCGTTGCGGCGCTCGTATCGCGACGTGTTACGCGAGGCCGGGCCCGACGTCGTGCACGTGCATCTCGACGCGCTCGTCGGCACTCTCGCGGCGCGGATGGCGCGACGCGAGCACTTCATGCCGAGCGCGCTGCTGCCCTCGCAGCTCGAGGCGCTCGAGCCGCTCGGACCGGACGAGCCGGGTGTCACGATCGCCGCCGATGCACCCCTGGACGATGTCGTGGCGCGCTGCCTGGCGGCGCTGTTCGCGCTCGGCGAGGGGCCGACGCGGCTGGGCTAGATGGCGCCGAAGCCGACCCTGTGCTGCTCGTCGGTACCGATCTCCACGTAGCCCAGGACCGCGGTGGGAATGACGATGCGGCGGCCTCGCGCGTCGGTCAGAGTGAGCGAGACCCCGCCGTCGATCGCGGCGCTCACCGCGGCCGCCACCTGGTCGGCGGTCTGGTCTGACTCCAGCACGAGCTCGCGTGCGACGTTCTGCACGCCAATCGTGATCTCCACGGTTACTCCTTCGATCCCGGTGCGCGCGGCGTCGCGCGTCCTGGTGGGTTGTCTGCTCGGCCCATCCTAGGTCGAGTGCTCACGACCGGATGGACGCGTCGTCCGGGAGGAGGTGCCGGACACCACCCCAGGCGAGCTGCGCGACGAGCACCACGGCGTCCTCGGCGCCGTGGCCGTCGTCCGCCCGGAACCGGCTGGTGGCCGCGGCGCGAGCCATCGAGGTCAGGGCACAGGCCATCAGAGCGGCGTCCTCGGCGCTCCTCCCGGTGATCTCCTCGAGGGTGTCGGCGATGATCTGTGACGCACCCTCGGCCGCACGTTCGACCCGGAGCCGGAGCGCCGGGTCGCGGGTGATGTCCGACTCGAAGAGCAGCGAGCTGCCTTCCCCGACGTCCTCGACGAACTCGAAGTAGGTCCGGACGAGGGCGCGGACCAGCTCGTGCGCCTCCTCGGGTGTCGCGGAGCTCAGGTCCACCGACGCGAGCGCGGTGCGGACGGTCCGGGCCAGCTGCGCGCCCCGGTACTCGACCGTCGCGAGGTGGAGATCGAGCTTGGAGGTGAAATGCCGGTAGACCACCGGCTTGCTCACCGCGGCGCGAGCCGCGATGTCGTCCATCGAGACGTTGTAGTAGCCATCACGTGCGAACTCGTGCAGGGCGACCTCGAGCACCTGAGCGCGGCGGGCGTCGCGGGTCATCCGGGCCGCGCGTGGGCGAGCTACCGGGGGGCGGGTCACGATGGTGATCGTAGCCACGCGATCCGACCCGTCATGCAACTATTTGACGATGCCCCGCCGATCCGCCGCGCAAAGGTACGTTGCGCCGGTGACCCCGTCGCGCCGCCCTGCTCGTGTCGGGCAGGTGATCGGGGTTCGACGCCTCGGCGGCTTGGCGCTCGCCCTGGCCGGCCTGGCCGGCGGTTACCTCCTTGCTCCCGCGGTTCTGCCCGCCACGTTGTCCGGCCGGGTCGCGGCGTCGACCGCGTCGGAGCGGGACGCGAATGGCCGCCGGGGGGCTCCGGCCCTGGCTGGCGAGAGCGTCGCCCCCCTCGACAAGGCGGCGGCGGCTGCTGCGACGCCGGCGGCCGGACTCGCCAAAGCGGATGTGCGGGCGGGCTTGCTGTCGACNAAGATCGTCGCCGACGGCGGTGGCGCGCTCGCNGTGGTACCGGGCAACGTCGCCGGGCCGGGGCGTGGGCCGGTCCGGAGTGTCCGCGTCGAGGTCGAGTCCGGCCTCCCGGTCGACGGCGAGGCGTTCGCGGCCTTCGTGATGTCGACCCTGAACGATCCGCGATCCTGGGGTGTCAACGGCCGGATGACCTTCTCTCGGACGGACGGTGCCGCTGAGATCCGGGTCGTGCTCGCTTCCCCGGCCACCGTGGACCGCATCTGCGCGCCGGTCGCGACAAAGGGCGTTCTCTCTTGCGGGCACGATGGCGTCGCCGCGTTGAACTTCACCCGATGGGTTCAAGGGATCAAGTCGTACGGCGGCGACTGGACCGCGTACCGGCAGTACCTGGTGAACCACGAGGTCGGTCACCTGCTCGGATACCCGCATGTCGAGTGCCCCGGGGCAGGACAGCGAGCGCCGGTGATGCAGCAACAGACCGCTCAGGTCGCGCCATGTACCCCGAACGCCTGGCCGTACCCCGACGGCGCTTGACCACCCGTTGTCGGCCCGGTGTGGTGTGATCGCGGGGTGAGTACGCCCGGGACGGCCGACCGGCGCCGCGGCGTTCGCCTGACCCGCCCGGCGACCCGGCAGGTGAGGCGGCCGAACCTCGACCCGGATCAGCGCGCGGTGCTCGAGAGTGGCGACGCGCGGCTCCTCGTCGTCGGCGCGCCAGGGACCGGCAAGACGACCGTGGCGCTCGAGCTCGTGCTGGACCGCTGCGATCGCGGCGCGCTGACCCCGGAGGACGTGCTCGTGCTCGCGCCGACCCGGCGGGGCGCGGCGGAGCTGCGCGACCGACTCTCGAGCATGCTGGCCCGGACCACCGGGCAACCGGTGGTCCGCACCGCGGCGTCGATCGCCTTCTCGATCCTGCGCAGCCGCGCCATGCTGCTCGGCGAGCCGGTGCCGAGTCTGATCAGCGGACCGGAGCAGGACGTCGTGCTGCGCGAGCTCTTGCAGGGTCACTTGGCTGACGATGGTCCGCCGAACCCCTGGGATCGGCTGGTGCCGCCGGAATCGCTGGCCCTCCCGGCGTTCCGAGGTGAGCTCCGGGACCTGCTGATGCGCGCCGCCGAGCGCGGGCTCGGCCCAGCAGACCTGGCGGAGCTCGGCCAGCGGTTCGGCCGCGACGAGTGGCGAGCCGCCGCCGTTGCGTACCAGGAGTACCTCGACGTGACCGCGCTCCGGCAGTCCACGCCCGACGCGGGCGCGCGGTTCGATCCGGCAGTCGTCGTGGATGAGGCGGCGCAGGCCCTGGCGACCTGGGGCGCGGAGCTCCCGGAAGCGACCCGGCCGGCCTGGCGGCTCGTCGTCGTCGACGACTACCAGGAGGCCACCGCGGCCACCGTGCGGCTGCTGCACGAGCTGGCCGGCGCTGGCGCCGGTCTCGTGCTGCTGGCCGACCCCGATGCCGCGGTACAGACCTTTCGCGGGGCGAGCCCGGCGTTCGTCGGGCGGGCCGAGGTGACGGGCCGCGGCCTGGGTGAGCTCGGCGCGAAGCGTCTCGTGCTGATGCGGGCCTGGCGCCAGTCGCCCCAGCTGCGCGCCGTCACGGCGACCGTCACGGACGCGATCCCGAGTGTCGGTGTCGTGGCGCACCGACTCGCGCGCTCGGCGGAGCAGGCCGGGTCCGCGGCGGAGCTGGCGGTCGACGGCGGTGGGGCGGTCGACGGTGGTGGGGCGGTCGACGGTGGTGGGGCGGTCGACGTGCTGCTCGCCCGCGGGTCCGCGCAACAGGTCGCCCTCGTCGCGGACGTCCTGCGCCGGGCGCACTTCAGCGAGGAGCGGCCGTGGCGTCAGATGGCGGTCGTGGTGCGCTCCGGTTCGCAGCTCGAGGAGCTGCGGCGCGGACTGGTGAACGCTGGGGTCCCGGTGGACGTCTCCGCTCAGGAGCTGCCGCTCCGGGAGCAGCCGGCGGTCCGTCCCTTGCTCGCCGCCGTCCGGATCGCGCTCGGTGATCAGGCCCCCGATCCGGAGGTCGTCACCGAGCTGCTCGCCTCACCGCTCGGCGGGCTCGACGCGGTCGGCCTGCGCCGGTTGCGCCGGGCGCTCCGTAGCGAGGAGCTGACCACCGGCGGTGGCCGGTCGAGCGACGCGCTTCTGCAGGAGGCGATCGCCGATCCCGCGCGCCTCGCCTCTCTCGCCGTGCCCGAGGCGCGCGCGGCACGAACGGTCGCGGACGTGCTCGCGGCTGCGCGAGCGGCCCTCGACGCTCCCGGCGCGACCGCCGTCTCCGTGCTCTGGGCGGTCTGGCAGGCCTCGGGACTCGCCGAGCCGTGGCGTCGCGCGGCCCTGTCCGGCGGCGGCGCCGGGGCGCGCGCCGACGCCGATCTCGACGGGATCGTCGCCCTGTTCCGGGCGGCCGAGCAGTTCACCGACCGGCTCCCGCTCGCGTCGCCGGCGTCCTTCATCGAGTACCTCGGCGCTCAGGATCTGGCCGGTGACACGCTCGCGGCCTCGGCCGCCGCGGGTCCGGCGGTGACCCTCACCACGGCGGCCGGTGCGGCCGGGCGCGAGTGGGACCTTGTCGTCGTCGCCGGGGTGCAGGACGGGACCTGGCCGGACCTCCGGCTGCGGGACTCGCTGCTCGGCGCGCAGTACCTGGTCGATGTCGTCGCTGGGCGCACCGCGGGCGCGCCGGGCGAGGCGGGTGCTGCGGAAACGGCGGCGGAGGCTCGGCGGGCCGTCCTGGCCGACGAGGTCCGCGCCTTCGCCGTGGCCGTCTCGCGCGCCCGTCGACGGCTCGTGGTGTGCGCCGTCGATGACGCGGACGAAAACCCCTCACCACTGCTCCGGCTTGCGGCAGAGGCCGCCGGGGTCGAACCGCGTCTCGCGGCCGTCGAGCGACCGTTCGACCTCCGGGGTCTTGTCGCAGCGCTGCGCGCCGAGCTCGAGACGACGGTCCGAACGGACGTCTCGCCGGCGATCGATGGCTCGGGCGAGGTGGCCGCCCGGCTCGCCGGCGTCCTCGCCGAGCTGGCACGCGGCGGGGTGCAGGGCGCCGACCCGGCCGAATGGCGCGGGGTGCCCGAACGCTCGACGGACGCGTCGCTCTGGCCGAACGACGTGCTCGTGACGGTCTCGCCGTCCGCCCTGGAGTCCGCATCGGTGTGTCCGCTGCGCTGGATGCTGGAGGGCGCCGGTGGGCGTGCCGCCGCCAGTTCCGCGCAGAGTCTCGGGATGCTCGTGCACGACATCGCGGCGCGGTTCCCGGCCGGGACCCAGGCTGAGATGCAGGCCGAGCTGGACCGGCTCTGGCCGGCGCTCGGGATCCCCGACACCTGGTTCGGGCGACGGCACAAGGAGCACGCCGACGCGATGGTCGCGCGGCTCGCCGCCTACTACCAGGATCACCCGGAACCCGCTCGGACCGAGGACGTGTTCGACGTCGTCATCGACCGGGCGCGCCTCCGGGGTCGGGTCGATCGCTTGGAGCTCGGGCCCGACGGAGCGGCGAGGATCGTCGACTTCAAGACCGGGGCGCCGATGGCCATCGCCGAGGCCGCCGAGAACCCGCAGCTCGGCGCGTATCAGCTGGCCGCGGAGCACGGTGCCTTCGAGGGCATCGCGGCCAGCGCGGGCGCCGCACTCGTCTACCTCGGGAACGGTGCCACCACGCCGACGACGCGGCCGCAGCCGCCGCTCGGGGCGGACGGGCTCGGCGCCACGATGACCGAGCTGCTGTCCTCGGCCGTGCGGGAAATGAGCGCGGCGCAGTTCGACGGACGCGAGAACCCGACCTGCCGTACCTGCCCGGTCCGGCGCAGCTGCCCGATCCAGCCGGAAGGGCAGCAGCCATGAACCTGACCCGTGTCCCGGGCAGATCCGCCGGCGAGCTCGCCCGCCTGATCGATCCGACGAGGCTGCCCACCGCGGAGCAGGAAGCGGTGATCGAGGCACCCGCCGAGCCGCTCCGGGTGATCGCGGGCGCCGGGTCGGGCAAGACCGAGACGATGGCGACACGGGTGCTCTGGTTGCTCGACAACTACGACCTGCGGCCCGAGGAAGTGCTGTGCCTGACCTTCACCCGGAAGGCTGCCGGGGAGATCGCGGAGCGGGTCCGGCGCCACCTCGGGCGGCTGCGCTCGGCCGACGCCGTCGCCGTCGCCCGAGCCGGGTCGAGGACCGGGCCGACCGCGCTCGGCCTGGGGGAGCCGACGATGGCGACCTACAACTCCTACGCCGCCGGCCTGGTCAAGGAGCACGGTTTGCGGCTCGGCGTCGATCCGGATGCGGCTCTGCTCAGCGACGCCGGTCAGTGGCAGCTGGTCTCCCAGCTGGTCGAGTCCTGGACCGAGGACCTGTCGGTGGACAATGCGGTCAGCACGGTGACGGCTGCGGTCATCTCTCTCGCGCAGGCGTGTCACGAGCACTTGCGCGAACCGGCCGAGGTGCAGAACGAGATCCGCGAGCTCACNGCACACATCCGGGCGCTGCCACGCACAGCTGACGGGAGCGGGCCGGGCGCGCCGTACGCGGAGATCGCACCGGTCCTCGCCTCCCTGGACGCGCGTGCCGAGCTGATGGACATCGTCCAAGCGTTCCGCCGCGCCAAGCGGGAGCGTTCGGTCCTCGACTTCGGCGACCAGGTCGCGATCGCGGCGCGCCTAGCCGCGATCCCGGCGGTCGCCCAGGCCGAGCGGTCCCGGTATCGCGTCGTGCTGCTCGACGAGTTCCAGGACACCTCGCACGCCCAGTTGCAGCTGCTTGCCAGACTGTTCGGATCCGGGCACCCGGTGACCGCCGTCGGTGACCCGAACCAGGCCATCTACGGCTGGCGGGGCGCCTCGGCGGCCGGCATGGATGACTTCCTGCCCGCATTCCGAGGCGTCGACGAAGTGGTGCCGCGCACGCTCACGCTCTCGGTGTCCTGGCGGAACCCGGCGTCGATCCTCGGTCTCGCGAACCTCGTCGCCGCTCCGCTCCGCGGCGACGCGCACCGCGACCTGCCGGTGCTCCGCTCTCGCGAGGCCGAGCTCGGCCTACCCGAGGCGTTCGCGGTGATCCGGGCGGAGTACGCCACGAATCTCGAGGAGGAGGCATGCGTCGTCGTCGACTACCTGCGCGAGCAGTGGCACGAACCGAACGAAGCGCGCGCCGAGGGCGAACGGCTCTCCGCCGCGGTGCTGTGCCGGACCCGGGCACAGTTCCGTCCGATCATCGACGCCTTGCGCGACGCGGGCTTGCCGTACGAGGTGGTCGGACTCGGTGGCCTGCTCGACACCCCGGAGGTCGTCGACCTGGTGGCGGCACTCGAGGTCGCGCATGACCCGTCTCGTGGCGACTCACTCATGCGCCTGCTCACCGGCGAGCGACTCATGCTCGGCGCGGCGGACCTCGCCGCCTTGGGCGACTGGTCTCGCGAGCTCGCCCACCGGGACGATGCCACCGCGACCGCGACCGCGACCCCGTCGGCGGAACTGGTCGCGATCGACGCCGACGTCGTGGACGAACGGAGCCTCGTCGACGCGCTCGATTCCCTGCCCGGGCCGCGCTGGCGAAGCCGCACCGGGCGCGCCCTCAGCGATCCCGGGCTCCGGCGGCTGCGCGAGCTCGCCGCGACGATCCGGGCGATCCGCAGCCAGACCTACCTGTCGGTTCCCGACGTCGTGCTGGCGGCGGAGCGGTTGCTCGGGCTCGACGTCGAGCTGATGGCCCGGCCCCAACGCGAGGTGTGGCGGGCGCGCACACACCTCGACAGCCTCGTCAACGTGGCGCACGATTTCGCGGCGAGCGCGGAGCGCGCGACGCTCGGCGCCTTCCTCGCCTGGCTCGACGCGGCGCGCGCGCACGAGCGCGGCCTCGAGGTCGCACCCGCGGAGCCGGCGCCAGGCTCGCTGCAGATCCTCACGGTCCACGCTGCGAAGGGCCTGGAATGGGACGTCGTCGCGGTGCCCGGACTGAGCGGGGGACACTTCCCGTCGGTCCGGCCGGTGCCGGCCGAGCCGGGGACGTTCAAGCACACCGGNTGGCTGACGGAGCTCGGCGNGTTGCCCGCTCCGATGCGGAGTGACCGCCGGCACCTGGCCGAGTGGCGGTACCGGGACGCGGTCTCACAGCTGGACCTCCGAACCGCTCGGGAGACATACCTTCGCGACAACGGCGCCCACGAGCTCGCCGAGGAACGCCGCCTGATGTACGTCGCCGCGACGCGCTCGAAGCGCGCACTGCTGCTGACCGGGTCGTGGTGGCGTTCGGGCGCGTCACCGACCATCCCATCGATCTTCCTCACCGAGCTCGCCGAGCACGGCCTGGTCGATGGCGCGTCGATCGGTCCGGCGGCGGCCGAGCGGGCGAGCGGGCTCGAGTCGCCGCAAGGGGAGCCGCGCGTCGCCAGCTGGCCCACGACGGCCGGCTCCTCCACCGCTCGCAGCGCGACCGAGCGCGACCGGCGTGCCGCGGCGCTGCGCGCGGCCGCGCACCTTGTCACGGACGCGCTGCGGGCCACCGGGCCGGCCGCGCCCGGGATCCGCGAGAGCGCGGCGGCGGATTCGCGGCTCGCGCATTTCGAGGCGGACTTGCGCACCCTGCTCGCCGAGCGGCAGCAGCGGGCCCGGCCCGTCGCGGAGGTGGAGATGCCCGGCCATCTCTCGGCCTCGGCGGTCGTCCGGCTCGCGGCCGACCCGCGCGCGTTCGCCGAGCAGCTGCGTCGGCCGATGCCGCAAGAGCCGTCCGTCGCGGCGCGCCGCGGCGTGGCGTTCCACAGCTGGGTCGAGTCGTTCTACTCGTCGGCGTCTTTGGTCGACGTCGATGCGCTGCCCGGGGCGGACGACGACGTGATCCGGTTCGACCAGGACCTCGCCGACCTGCAGTCGAGCTTCGCCGCCTCGCCGTGGGCGGCGCGCCGCCCGGTCGCGGTCGAGGTGGACGTCGAGACCCCGGTCGGAGCGCACATCCTGCGGTGCCGGATCGATGCTGTGTTCGAGGACCCGGACGGAGGCTTCGTCGTCGTCGACTGGAAGACCGGTCGGCCCTCGCGCGATCCGAGCGGCCGCGCTGCCCGGGAGCTGCAGCTCGCGAGCTACCGACTGGCGTGGTCGCGCTGGCGGGACGTGCCGCTCGAGCTGGTGCGGGCCGCGTTCTTCTACGCGGAGAGCGGTGAGACCATGACCCCGGATCGGCTCGGCGACGCCGCCGAGATCGAGGCGCTCCTCGAGGCTGCGACGATGCCGAGCGGGGGCGACGCCGGAACGCCCCGGCGCGAGGCCGAACGCTAGGTCGTGGTGAGCGCGTCCGCGACGTAGTCCTCGAGATCCGCGAGCATCGCGACCGCGTCGTCGATGATCTCCTCGTTCTCGGTGCGCACCCCGTGCAGCAGCCAGCGCGCGAGCGCGAGCTCGCCGGCGAGGTGCGCACGCTCGGTCAGATGCGGGTCGGAGAACTCCATTCGGCGCAGTGCGTACGCCTCGGTGATCGAGTCGACCGCGTCGCGCGGTGCCGCGACCAGCAGCCAGGCGAGGTCGTCGGCCGGGTCGGCGACCTTGGCCTCGGACCAGCCGAGGATCCCGGTCACCTCGCTGCCGCCGGTCAGGACGTGGTCGGCGGTCAGGTCGCCGTGCACGACGGTCGGCCGGAACCGACAGATCGCCACGTTCTCCAGCGCGTTCTCCCAGCGACGCAACAGCGATGCGGGCACCTTGCCGGTCTTCGCGGCCTCGTCCACCTCGGTTAGGCGCCGCTGGCGGTAGGTCTCGGCGTCGTAGACCGGCAGGCCTGCGTTCTCCACGATCGCGATCGGCAGTTCGTGGATCGAGGCGATCGCGCGGCCGAGCGAGGCGCTCAACCCCGGCCCGGGGCCGAGCACGTCGAGCCTCAGCGACTGCCCTGGCAGGCTGCGGTAGACCACCGCGCGGCCGCCCTCCGGGAGGTGGGCGAAGCCGGCCGGACGCGGGAACACGAAGGGCAAGGCGTCGGCGTCGAGGGACTCGGCCATCGCGTCGAGCAGGGTGACCTCGGCCTCCAGCGCGGCCCCCGCGACGGCGGTGATCGGCGCGCGCACGTACCAGCGCCTTCGCTCGGAGTCGATCACGATCGCAATGTCGTAGTCGCTGCCGATGTGCGGCGGGCGGCGCACGTCGAAGACGTCGAGCCCGGGGACGGCAACCGTCGCCAGGGCAGCGAGGGCGAGCGGCGAGCGAGTCACGTTCAACAGACTAGGCGCCGAGCCGCCGTGCGCGTGCGCGCGCCGCGGCGGCGTGTCCCCTCCCTGCGCGAGCCGTACCGTAGCCGCTATGACGTGGACCCGGTTGCCGTTGGCGCGCGCGGCGGTGGACCGCGGTGCAGAGCGACGCGCCGAGCCCACACTGGTGTCGGACCTGCTCGCTGACCCGCGCACCCGGGTTCTCCTGGTGCGGCACGGTGCGGTCGCGATGCACGGCGGCGTGGCTCTGAACCTCCTCGGACCCGGGGAGCTGGGCGAGCACACGGCGGATCTCGGCCGGTGGCTGTACCTGGGCACCGAGGACGGCGTCGGGTACCTCGCGGCCGTGATTCGGGACGATGCCGATGCCCGGTCGTCGGACTGGGCGACGCTCCGCGACGTCGGTGCGGCGTTGTCCGACCGGGACGCGGGGCTCGCGACCATGGCCGTCGGGCTCGCAGCTTGGCACCGGAGCCTGGTGCACTGCCCCCACTGCGGTGCGGAACTGGTCGTCGAGGATTCCGGCTGGCTGCTGCGCTGCCCGGTCGACGCATCGCCGCACTACCCGCGAACCGATCCCGCCGTGATCATGGCCGTGCTGGACGCATCGGACCGGCTGCTCCTCGCGCGCGCCTCGCGCTGGTCGCAGCGGCGGTTCTCGACGGTCGCCGGCTTCGTCGAGCCGGGTGAGTCGGCCGAGCAGGCGGTGCGGCGCGAGGTCGCCGAGGAGACCGGCGTCATCGTGGGTGAGGTGACGTACCTCGGCAGTCAGCCGTGGCCGTTCCCCGGCTCGCTCATGCTGGCGTTCCGGGCGGCGGCGGTGACGACACCGATCACCGTCGATGGCGTCGAGCTCACCGAGGCGCGCTGGTTCAGTCGCGCCGAGCTGGCGGCGGACATCCAGGCTGGCCTGGTGGCCATGCCGAGCCGCGCGTCGATTGCGCGGGTGATGATCGAGGACTGGTTCGGCGGGGCGTTGCCGGGGGAGTGACCTCTTGCGCTTGCGGTCCGGCCTCAGTGGCCCAGGCGCCGCTGTATCTCGGCGAGTGACGGGTTGGTCGCTGAGCTTCCGTCCGGGAACAGGATCGTCGGCACGGTGCGGTTCCCGCCGTTGATCCGCTCGACGAACGCGACGGCGTCCGGGGTCTCCTCGATGTTGACCTCGCGGTACCGGATCTGGGACACATCGAGGTACGTCTTGAGGCGTCGGCAGTACCCGCACCACGCGGTCGAGAACATGGTGACCGTGCCCGCAGCGGGCAGTGTCAGCTCGGACGAACTCATCGGGATCCTTCGGTGGGGCACCGCAACCGGGCAAGTCTGCCCGAAGCAATTCCAATTCCACCAATCGGTCAGACAAATGGTGACGTACCCACAGGTCGCCCCCGGCCCGGTGCCGGGTGTCGGCCCGGGCTGCGAGGATGACGCCGATGTGTGCCGACGAGATCCTTGATGCCCTCGATCCCGACCAACGTGAGGTCGCCCTCGCGCTGACCGGGCCGGTGTGCGTGCTGGCCGGAGCGGGCACCGGGAAGACGCGCGCAATCACGCACCGCATCGCGTACGGCGTCCGAACCGGCGCGTACAACCCGACGGCGGTGCTCGCGGTGACCTTCACGGCCAGGGCGGCCGGGGAGATGAGGGCGCGGCTGCGGGATCTCGGTACGACGGGGGTGCAGGCGCGCACCTTCCATTCCGCCGCACTGCGCCAGCTGAGCTACTTCTGGCCGCGCGTCGTGGGCGGGGCACCGCCGCGGATACTCGAGCACAAGGCACCGGCGGTCGCGGAGGCCGCGGGACGGTTGTCGCTCGCGGTGGACCGGGTCTCGGTGCGGGACCTCGCATCGGAGGTGGAGTGGGCGAAGGTGAGCCTGATCGCACCGGACGACTACCTGCGGAGCGCGGCCGCCGCCGGTCGGCCGGCCCCCGCCGGTTTCGATCGACAGGTCGTCGCGCGGCTGTTGACCGTCTACGAGGAGGTCAAGACCGAGCGCGGCGTGATCGACTTCGAGGACGTGCTGCTTCTGCTTGCGGAGATGCTGAGCTCGCGCCGCGACGTGGCCGAGGAGGTGCGCGGTCAGTACCGGCAGTTCGTCGTCGACGAGTACCAGGACGTCTCACCACTGCAGCAGTTCCTGCTCGACCAGTGGTTGGGCGGGCGCCGCGAGCTCTGCGTGGTCGGCGACCCGAGCCAGACGATCTACTCGTTCACCGGTGCGACGCCGCACCACCTGCTGACCTTTCCGCGCACCTACCCCGAGGCGCGGGTGGTCCGGCTGGTGCGCGACTACCGCTCGACGCCCCAGGTGGTCGGCCTCGCGAACGCGCTCGTGTCACGTGCCGGGCGCAGTGCGAGGCCGTCGCTCGAGCTCGTCGCCCAGCGGCCGGTCGGACCACCGGTCGAGTACACGACCTACCAGGACGACGAGGCGGAGGCGTCCGGGATCGCGGTGCGGATCGGGCGTCTGATCGCGAACGGCACCCGNCCGAGCGAGATCGCGATCCTGTACCGGACCAACGCCCAGTCCGAGGCGTTCGAGCAGTCGCTCGCGGATGCCGGGATCGGGTACCTGATCCGCGGCGGGGAACGCTTCTTCGCGCGGCGCGAGGTTCGCGACGCGCTCATGTTGTTGCGCGGGGCGGCGCACGCGGCGGACTCCGGGCCCGAGGAGCTCGGCGAGAGCGTTCGGGCGGTGCTCTCTTCGGCCGGCTGGAGCGCGGCGGCTCCGGCCGCGCGCGGTGCGACGCGGGAGCGCTGGGAGTCGCTCCAGGCGTTGGTCGCGTTGGCCGACGACCTCGCCGGGGAGCGAGGCGGCACGCTGCGCGAGTTCGTGGCCGAGCTGGACGAACGAGCAACGGCGCAGCACGCGCCGACGGTCGAGGGGGTGACCCTCGCGTCGTTGCATGCGGCCAAGGGACTGGAGTGGGACGCGGTGTTCCTGGCCGGTCTGTCCGACGGCCTGATGCCGATCTCGCTCGCGGAGACCGACGAGGCGATAGCGGAAGAGCGCCGGCTGCTCTACGTCGGCATCACCCGGGCACGGATCCACCTCGAGCTGTCCTTCGGCCGCGCGAGGAACCCGGGCGGCCGGGCCTCGCGGCGTCGGACGCGGTTCCTCGACGGGATCTGGCCGACGGAGCCACGCGCGACCCGCCACCGGTCGACCGCGCAACGGTCCCTCGCCGAGAGCCTCACCGGGGAGGACGCCGAACTCTTCGAGCAGTTGCGCAACTGGCGCTCGACGGTCGCGACCGAGACTGACAAGCCCGCCTACACCGTGCTCATCGACGCAACGCTCGTACAGATCGCCGAGACGCGGCCGACGTCGATCGCGGAGCTCGCGCGGGTCGCCGGGATCGGGCCGGCGAAGCTCGACAGGTACGGCGAGACTCTCCTGGCGCTGCTGTCCCGGCCGCGCTGAACAGCGGGCGGTGCGGGGCGCCCGAGCGGTCCGCGAACCGTGACCGAGTCGTGACGCCGAATTGCCTTGTGCCCCTCCAGGAGGCGGTCTTAGGCTGCCAAGTGTTCCGGGAGCACGCGCGCGTTCAAACGCGCCAGAGCGAGTGAGGAGGTGGGTGCAGAGATGATGACCATGACGTTTGGTGGGCATGGCGTAGCGGTCGATGACCGCGTGCGCGTCAACGCGCCCGTCCCCGTCATCTCTGCTGCCACCGTGCGCGCTTCCGGGCCGGCTACCGCAGATCTCGGTGCCGCCGCCATTCGCGCCACGTACGCGGCATGGCGACCGGCTCAGCGGACGCTGAAGCGTCACTCCGGTACCACCCCCGCCCCCGGCACCGCCCCAGGACGGTTCGCTTAGGTCCATCGGACCTCGAACCCCAGGCCGCGGAGTCCAGTCGGGACCCGCGGCCTTCGCATTCCTCCGGCTCAGCCGATCGGAAGCGCAGGACCACGGCTCTCACATCCGTTGTTGGTCCACCTTTCGGGAGAGCAGGAGGATCCCGTGCTACTCGTCATCGACACCATCGCAGTCATCGACATCGACACCACCCCGTGCCGCGAGAACGATGCCGAGCTGTGGTTCGCCGAGTCCACGCACGAGGTCGAGCGCGCCAAGGCGCTCTGTGGCCCGTGCCCGCTGCAGGCCGCGTGTCTCGCGGGCGCTGTCGAGCGCGCTGAGCCGTGGGGTGTCTGGGGCGGCGAGGTGTTCATCGGTGGCGTGATCGTGGCGACCAAGCGAGGCCGGGGGCGTCCGCGCAAGGAGGACTCGATCGAGACCCGAGAGCTCGACGAGGTGGAGTCATCGGCCGCCTGAACGAGCACCAACCGAGACAGCCGGACGTCAAGCAGGGGGCTCCGGCAGGCCGGTGCACCCGCAATGCGGGTGCACCGGCCATTCGCGTCGGCGTGGCGCGCCGTCCGAGAGCCTGATCTCGAGCGCGGCTCCGATGATGCCGACCGGCTCGCCGTCGATTCCGGCCACCACTTGCGCCGCCGCGGTCGCTGCCGCGAGTGCTGCCAGCAGCGGGTCCTCGGGCCTCGGCCCGGACCGCGGTCGTACCGCCAGCTGTGTCGCCACCACCGGCCAGCGATCGTCCAGGTCGCAACGGTGCAGGTCGAGGCAGCGCAGGCACGCACTCGCACCTGGCCGCACGAAGGGGCCGACCACGATGTCCTTCTCGCGCACCACGACGGACAGGTGATCGACATCCGCCGCCATCAACGAGCGTGCTCCGACCGGGTCGGCCACGTCCTGCTCCACCAGTACCACGACGTCCGGCCGGGTCCCGTCCGGTGCTGTGGTGCGCACCCGAACCTCGGCGTCATGGCACGCGCGTGCCGCTGCGCTCGCGCGCACCTGGCCGATGTCTCGTTCGTGGTACCCGCCCCGCCCGACATCGGCGCGCCCGACGGGTCGCGCGTCGCGCAGCAAGACAGTGCCGACGCGCGCCGAAGCGAGGTCCCGGGCAAGCGCCAGGCCGGTTCGTCCGAGTCCCACCACCGTGACCACGGACGCCGCGCGCCGGTCCGGCGGCACGGTTCTGGCGGAGAGCGCTCCACTGCGGCCGAGGTCCGTCACGAATCGTTCGATCCGCTCGCCGTCGACCCCGACCGTGCGGGCGCGGGCCTGCAGCTCCGCCGTCGTCGCGCCGTCGCCGAGTCTGCTGAGCACCGATTCCTCGGCGGGGCTCAGCCCGGTGAGTCGCACGGCGGTCGCCGGATCAGAGCCGAACTGCAGCTCGCCCGGCCCGCGCCAAAGCACCCGGCGTCCTGGCTCCAGTCGCATCGCGACCCACCTCTCCGCGTCGCACCCGGGCCGCTTCACGAGCGGCCGCTCGGACACGCACAGGAGCGTGGCATGGCTTGCGGGCCGGCTGGTCGGTATCCACAGCGCGGAATCGTCCGGACATGCGAAAGGCGGCCCACTCGGGGCCGCCTTCCGTCGAGACTGCTCAGGCCTTGCCGAGAATCCGGTTCAGCTTGGTGCCACAGACCGGGCATATGCCCTTGGCCATCTTGCGGCCGTTGGCGACGACGACCTGGCCTTCGGCCTCGCGCTTCGCCTTGCACTTCACGCAGTAGTACTCGCCCTTGTAGGTCTCAGCCATGAGGTTTCTCCGTTCGATCGTGGCGCGGGCCGGACTGGTGCCAAAGGCCCGCCTGCCCCTGGCCGCGCGGACTGCTTCGCCGCGCGTAACCTTGCGTGCTCAGCGTAGTGGTCCGGGTGGGTGGATGCTGCGACGGCGCACGGCGCGCCGCAGGTCCGTGAATCTGCGGTTCTGAGCACGAATCGGGCGTTGCGCGGTTACCGTGCAGAGGTGCACAGTGACGAGACGGCACCGCGGGTCGAGGTCCGGCGCACCCGACGCCGGGTTCGTACCGTGACGGCGTACCGTGACGGTGACCGCACCGTGGTCGCGATCCCGGCGCGTTTCTCGGCCGCGCAGGAGCGCGAGTGGGTCGCGAGGATGCTGGAGCGTCTCGCGCGCCAGGAGCGCCGTCGGCGGCCGTCGGACGATCAGCTCATGTTGCGGGCGGCCGGGCTCTCGGAGCGGTACCTCGGCGGGCTCGCGCGGCCGACGACCGTCTCGTGGGCGACGAATCAGGGCCGCCGCTGGGGCTCGTGCACACCGTCCGACGGCTCGATCCGGATCTCGACCAGGGTTCAGGGGATGCCCCGCTGGGTGATCGANTACGTGTTGTTGCACGAGTTGGCGCACCTGCTGCACTCGGGCCANGGAACGCCGTTCTGGGCGCTGCTCGACTCCTACCCGCACACCGAGAAGGCGCGCGGCTTTCTCGAGGGGTACGCGTTCTCGCGCGAGCTCGGNCACGCCGGGCACGAGCTGGGCGCGGACCTGCCCGACGACGAACGCGACGACGAGCCGGGCGACGATTCGCGTGTCGTGACCTTGACGGACGTCGGCTGACGACTGGGGCCGACCGCGCTCGTTCGGGCCGGTGGCAGGCTGGGCCGGTGGCTGAGTGGGTGTACTTCCTGCACGCGCCGCGCGAAGACTTCGCCGAGACGATGACCGAGGCCGAGAGCGCCATCTGGGCGCGCCACTTCGGGTGGCTGCGGGGTCTGCTGGCGGACGGTTCCTTGGTGCTGGCCGGCCCCACGCTCGGGCGGACGAACACCGGGATCGTNGTGTTCGAGGCGNCGGACGAGGACGCGGCTCGGAGCGTGATGACGCGGGATCCGGTCTTGCNGGCCGGCTTCGCGACCGGCGAGCTCCGGCCGTTCCGGATCAGTCTGCTGCGCGGGCGGGACTAGGCCCCGTGGGCCTTCGGCTCGTCCGGCTGGTCCGGCTCCGGCTGCCCGGCGTCAGCCGCCGGCCCGCCG
>JGI24133J20442_1000156_pt1 | contig 20355 bp, 13 predicted proteins | sample BarGraNGADG00311_2_FD_20442 | JGI IMG/M metagenome (IMG submission 20442)
TCCCCCCCCTCCGCGAGGCCGGGAAGGTCGGGTACGGCCGGGGTGGTGCCCGCCTGTCGCTGTCGCGGGTGGTGATCTCCACCGTGCGGCTGCCGACGAACCGCGCGCTGCCGAGGATGAAGTCCATGCCCGAACTGGCGAACATCGCGGGGATGGTGGTGACGGCGATGGCCACGCCCACGGCCGTACTGGCGCGGCTCTGGAAGGCGATCATGCGACGGCTCCGGCCGTCAGTGCCACCAGGATGGTGTCGAGGCTTACGCTCGTGACGATTCCCGCCAGCGCGTTACCCGAGGACAGCACGCCGTTGTAGGCACCCGCATGCAGCATCACCCAGGACAGCGCCCACGAGGTCACGCCGGCGATGGCCATGCCGATGACCAGGATGGTGACCCCACGCACGGCCAGCCGCGGGCGCCTGCCAACCAGCCCGATGCAGAACGCGGACAGTGGCAGGAGGTCCGGACTCGTGGCCGTCGCGCCCACGATCAGGATCGGGTTGCGAAGGATGATCCCGAAGGTGGCAATGACCCCCGAAGTCACCATGAGGAGGGCGTATCGCGGGGTGAGCACAGCGTTCTCGCGCGCCGTCTCGATGGCCTCGGCCCACACGAGGGCCTGTTCCCTGGGCGCGGTCCAGCCCCGCCTTCCCCGGTTGACGGGGCCGACGGCGGACTGGCGCACCATCGTCATCGCGTCCGGGTCGATGCCCAGCGCCTCGAGGCGGGCGAAGGCCTTGTCCGCGGCATGCACCATGATGTCGGCGTTGATGACCTGGAGGCCGCCGTCGTGGGTCAGTCCGCCGACGATGATGCTTGAGACGCCCTCCATTGAGTCCAGTGCCGCCACCACGTCGGCGGTGGAATCGGGCGGCGCGAGGACACGCATCACGAATACCGGGCACCCTCCCTCCTGCTCGCTCACCTGACGATATCGACCCCACGCCGTCGCCGGGCCGCATGACCCGGGTCCGAGAAGGCTGCCGTGTGGCCAAGCGTATCCATGTCGATCACGCGAACCGTCCGCCCGGGCGGGTGGTCCGGGGCGATCACCGAACCCTGACAGCGGTCAGCCGGGACGGCCAGTCCCGCGTCTTGACCGGAAGCCGCGTCGCGGCGCGCCATCCCACCTCCGCGGGCCGCTGGAGGATCCGGACACCCAGGTGGTCCCGCGTCCCGAACCGCGGCAGGAGTACCGCGCGGGCGCCCGCCCGCCGTGCCGCGAGGACGTCCTTGAAGAGCTGGTCGCCGATCATCAGCAATTCGGCGGGCCGGAGCGGGCGCTTGAGGGCGGTGGTCTGGTCCGTGACGAGGTGGCGGGCCGCAGCCGCGAGGAGCATGTCCGGGGCCGGCTTCCGGTGCCTGGTGGCGGAGTCCCTGGAGTCCTCGGGGTTGAGGCAGTCGAACGGCGTCATCACCCCGGTCACGAGGCTGTCGAACAGGGCATGCACCTCCTCCACCCGCGATCCCGAGCAGTTGCTCACGATGAACGTGAGCAGGCCGGACTCGCCGAAGCTGCGGATCCGCTCCTGCGCATCCTCCGGGACGCTGTGGGCGTGGTAGTCGGTGATGGTGCCGTCGATGTCCATGCAGACGGCCGCGGTCCCCGGCGAGAGTGCCCGGATGTCGTCGGGCGTGACGTTGAGGAGCCGGTCCACCACGAACTCCGGAACCAGGCGACCCATGTCAGACCTCCTCGTGCTGACGATGTTGCGCCTCATGCTACCCGCCAGATCACGGCTGCGGGACCCGCAGCCGCAGTGGATCGCGGTCTCGCGCGGGTGCCGAGGGAGACCCGCAATGAGCCACTTGCACCTCTCGCAACGTGAGGTTCTAGTGTGCGTTTCACAGGAGGTGGACGTGATGATCCCAATTGAGAACCAGACCCACATTTCGCAGCTCATCGACCTGCTGGGCGACGCTGACCCCGACGTCCGGCAGTCCGCGGCCCTCGCGATTGGAGAGGCGCAGGCCCCCGAGGCCGCTGCTGCGCTGGTGGCGCGCTTCGGGGTGGAGCGGGACTTCTACATTCGCGAGACCCTCACCTGGTCCGCTCTCCGCGTCCGAGAAGCCGCACTGCCGCACGTGTACACCGCACTTGACAGCCTGCGGTGGCTGGCACGGTTGCAGGCGGCGCACACCCTCAGCAAGATCGCCAATCCCGCCGACGCCGCACGATTGGTCCCCCTGATCAGCGACCCCGTCGACGCCGTCGCGGTGCGCGCCTACGCGGCCGCAGCGCTCACCGGGGAACCGCGCGTGCTCCCCGCGCTGGTCGCGCAACTCGCCCGGGGCGACGCCGAGCAGCGCAACAGCCTCACGGTCGCGCTCGGCTCCTACGGGAAGGCTGCCGTCCCGGCGCTCGTGGACGCGCTCCGCGAGGAGTCACCGGCCGTGCGGCTCCACGCCGCCGACACCCTCAGCCACCTCGGCTCCCCCGGTGCCGACGGCGCGGCGCTCGCCCTCACGGAGACGCTCGCGGACCCGGATGCGGGCGTCCGTCTCGCCGCGCTCAACGCCTTGGGTCAGCTCGCGGTCCCGTTCGCGTGGCGGGTGGTCGACGCGACCACCGCGCATCCGGAGCCCCTGATGCGGGGGCTGGCCGAGCGGCTGGCCCGACGGCGACCGAAACCCCGCCGGATCGCGGTGCAGCGGCGCGCCGCCGAACCCGTTACCGGAGTGATCGCGGCCGCCCCAGGCGCACTCGTCGAGCTCCGGTGCGAGTCCGAGTTCACCGCAAGGAGTCCCACGTTCCAGGCCCTCGCACAGCGGGTCGCGGACCTGGCCGCAACCTCGCCGCCCGACACGGCCGCCGACCTGGCAGGCACGCCCACCAGCCCAAGCATCCTCTCCCCGACCGGGGGAACCCTCGCGGACGACCTGGCGGCGCTCGCCGAGGCGACCGGGGAGACGGTCGCGATTGGCCGGGTGGCGAGGCTACCGGGCCGGACCACCGCCCACCTGCGCCGCACTGCCGCTGGCCTGCCCCCGCGCGTCGGCGCGCTGGTGGCCTACGAGGGTGAGTCATGGACGGACGAGGTCGCTCCCCGGATCGCGCTGCAGGTCGCCGTCAGCGGGCCGCGGTACGTGGCCCGCGAGGACGTCCCGGCTGAGGTGCTCGCCCGTCTGCGGGCGGACGCCGTGGCAGAGGCGCGGAAGCAGGGGCGGCCGGACCAGTTGGCGGACCGGATCGCGGCCGGGCGGGTCGAGCAGTTCCTGCACGAGACGGTGCTGCTCGAACAGGTGAGCGTCGCCGACCCGGGCAGGACCGTCGCGGGACTCCTCACGGGGAGGGGCGTCCGGATCACCGGCTTCGTGCGGCTGGAGGTCGGGGTGCCGCCGGGAGTGCCGTCGGGCTCCTGAGGGTCAGAGGTCGAGGTCGCAGTAGATGGCCGGCATGACGCTGTAGATGGCGGCGCACTTCACCAGGTCGTCCTTCCACTGCAACTCGTTGGGAGCGTGGGCCTGCGCCTCCCTGCCGGGGCCCACGCCCACGACGGGGATGCCGTGGCGGCCCGCGATCGCCACTCCGTTGGTCGAGAACGTCCACTTGTCGATGCGCGGCTCGCCGTACATCCCCCGGTGGGCGATCGCGGCGGCCCGCACCTCGGGGGCGTCCTCGGGGATCACCCACGTCGGGAAGTAGCACTCCTGGCCGTACTCGGTGCCGGTCCACGCCGTCGACCGGTACTCGTAGAGCGAGACCCGCGCGCCATGCTTCTGGACTGATGGGAGGGCCTCGATCTCCGCGAGCGCTCCCTGCCAGGTTTCGCCGTGCGTGAGCCGGCGGTCCAGGGAGACCGCGCAACTGTCCGCCACCGCACAGCGCGAGGGCGAGGTGAAGAAGATCTCGGACGTGGTGACGGTGCCCTTGCCGAGGAAATCGTCGTGCGGGAGCCGCTCGTTGAGGTCGCGGACCTCGAGGAGGATCTCCGCCATCTTGTAGATCGCGTTGTCGCCGCGCTCTGGGGCCGACCCGTGACAGGAGACGCCGGCGACGTCGATGCGGATCTCCATGCGGCCGCGGTGGCCGCGGTAGATGCCATTGTCCGTGGGCTCGGTGGAGACGACGAACGCCGGCCGCACGCCCTCCTCCTCGATCAGGTACAGCCAGCACATCCCGTCGCAGTCCTCCTCCTGGACGGTGGCGGTGACCATGTAGGTGTACTTCTCGGAGAGGAGGCCGAGGTCCTTGGCGATCTTCGCGCCGTAGACGGCGGAGACCACCCCGCCGAGCTGGTCCGAGGCGCCCCGGCCGCCGACGTTGACGTCGTCCTCGAAGCCCTCGAACGGGTCGAACGTCCAGTTGTCGGGGTTCCCGACGCCGACGGTGTCGATGTGGCCGTCGAATGCGATCAGGGTCTCCCCCGTCCCCATGTACCCGACGGCGCTGCCCAGGCCGTCGATCCGGGTACTCGTGTAGCCAAGCTTCTCCATCTCGGCGACGACGAGGCGCGCCTTCGCCTCCTCTTCGCAGCTCATGCCTCTGTTCAGGATGAGGGCGCGGAGGAAGGCGACCATGTCCGGGCGGTAGCCCTCGGCGGCCTCGCGAACCTTGGCGTAGTCGATCTGCGACATGAGGTGTCCCATTCGTGGAGGTTCTTGATCACTGCTGCCAGCGCGGCCCGGCGCTGCTCCAGAGTTGCTGGAGCGTCGCCATCGGGTCGGCGACCTTCTGGAGGAAGATCATCGCGGCGATCGCGTAGGGCTTGTTGCCGGCCTGCTTGTAGAGCGGCACGCGGTACCGGTCGAACACCGCGGCGTCCACCTCGCCCGCGGCGCAGGACACGCCGGTGATGTCGGCGGGGAGCGGGTGCAGGTAACGGGCGCTGCCGTCCTTCGTCGTGCCCATCAACTCGTCGGTGGTGGTCCAGTCCCGGAAATCCGCGTTCTGCGCGAGCAGCCACCGCTCGAGCGCCCGGATCGCGGCGGTGTCACCGGCGCTGTGCAACTCGGCGCGCTCCTCCATGGCCGCGAACGGCGCCCAGCTCTTCGCGCAGACGACGTCAGCACCCGCGAACGCCTCCGCCATGGAGTTGGTGACGATGAACGAGCCCCCGGAGGCCGCGGCCGCCCGCGCAGCCACCTCGCGGGGCCCGACCATGAGGTCGTAGCCCGGGGGGTGGGCCAGGACGACGTCCATCCCGAACCGGGTCATCAGGCCGATCATCCCCTGGGGGACGGAAAGTGGCTTGCCGTAGCTGGGTGAGTAGGCCCAGGTCATGGCCAGCTTCTTCCCGCGCAGGTTCTCCAGGCCGCCGAACTCGTGGACCAGGTGCAGGAGGTCGGCCATCGATTGCGTGGGGTGGTCGATGTCGCTCTGCAGGCTGACGAGCGTCGGTCGCTGCTCGAGGACGCCCGCCTCGTGGCTCTCCGTCAGGTGGTCCGCGAACTCCGTCATGTAGGTGTGTCCCTTGCCGATGAACATGTCGTCGCGGATCCCGATGACATCGGCCATGAAGGAGATCATGGTGGCCGTCTCCCTCACGGTCTCGCCGTGGGCCACCTGCGAACTGCCCTCGTCGAAGTCCTGGACCTCGAGGCCGAGCAGGTTGCAGGCGGAGGCGAAGGAGAACCGCGTCCGCGTGGAGTTGTCGCGGAAGAGCGAGATGGCCAGGCCGGAGTCGAAGATCCGGCAACTCCGGTTGTTCTCCCGCAGGAGGCGCAGCGCGTCGGCGACTGCGAGGACCGCACGGAGTTCGTCCTCCGACTTGTCCCACGTGAGGAGGAAGTCCTCCTGGTGGAGCCCCTGGTAATCCAGCCCGGCCAGCCGGCCGACCGCCGCGTTGAAGTCCATCGCGATCCCGTCCTTGGGTTTTCGACCAGTCTATGGCGGGCTCGTGGGGGCCGGGGCAGCCTCGCGGCGCGTCCCCTACCATGGGGCCATGGCTGCCTCCCGTCTCGTCCGGAACCCGCACGTCGACCGCGCGAGCGTCACCGAGGGCAGTGCCGCGGCCCCGGCCTTCCACGCCTCGCTCCCCGGTTTCGCGCCCACGCCCATCCGGCGCGCGACGACGACGGCGGCGCGGCTCGGCGTCGGAACGGTCCTCGTCAAGGACGAGTCGCGGCGCATGGGGATGCCCTCGTTCAAGATCCTCGGTGCATCGTGGGCCTGCTATCGGGGCATCCTCGCGAAGCTGGGCGTGACACCGGGCCCCGCGCCCTCATTGGACGCGCTGCGGGACTTCCTGGCGTCCTCCGGCCGGGACCTCGTCCTCGTGGCCGCCACCGACGGCAACCACGGGAGGGCCGTGGCGCGGGTGGCGCGGATCCTCGGTCTCCCGGCGATCGTCCTCGTGCCCGCCGGCACCGTCGCCAGCCGCGTCGAGGCCATCGAGGGCGAGGGGGCTGAGGTGCGGGTCGTCGACGGCACCTACGACGACACCATCGCCGCCAGCGCGGCGCTCGACGACGCGAACCACGTCGTCGTCGACGACACCTCCTGGGAGGGCTACACCGACATTCCCGGGTGGGTCATCGACGGGTACTCCACCATGCTCGACGAGGTGGTGCGCGCGATCGAGGCGGGCGAGGTTCCCGAGCCGACCGTTGTGGCGGGCCAGATGGGGGTCGGCGCGCTGAGCGCGGCCATAGCGCGGAAGTTCGCCCGGCGGCCCGCCCGCCTGCTCGTGGGCGTGGAGCCGACCGACGCCGCCTGCATCACCGAAAGCGCGCTGGCCGGGAGGATCGTGACGGTCGCGGCCGAGGGCCACACCTGCATGGCCGGCCTGAACTGCGGCACGCCGTCGGAGATCGCCTTCGAGAGCAACCTGCACGGCTACGACTGCTTCGTCACGATCGCGGACGAGTTCGCCGAGGAGGCCGTGCGCGTGCTCCACGCCGACGGTATCGACGCCGGCGAGAGCGGGGCGGCAGGGCTCGCCGGCCTGCTGGCGGAGCGCGAGGCGTTGAGCTTGGGCGAGACCGACGTCGTGCTCGTGTTCCTCACGGAGGGGCCGACCGACCCGGTCAACTTCCGGCGCATCCTCGGGGAGTGAGTCAGCCCGCGGTGTCCGCGTCCTGGCCGGTCGCGAGGTCGCCGCACTCCACGAGCAGGTGCCGCTCCACCGCGAACAGGGCCCGCGCTCCCCTGTCGCCGCGGGCGAGTTCCTCGACCTGCGGCCACCACGACCGCCCGATCAGTACGGGGTGGCCCGGGACTCCCCCGTAGGCGGCCCGCGCGAGGACGTCCTCGCCGAGGGGCGCAGTCGCGAGGAGACGGGCTACGACGTCGCCGCGGACGTCCGGAAGGTCCACCAGGGTGACCAGCGCGGCCGTCACGTCCTCGGCAGCCACTTCGCGCAGGCCGGCCCGCAGCGATGCCCCCATCCCCTCGGCCCAATCCGTCGTCTCCACGACCCTCAGCCAGGGCCGCGGTGCCAACGAGGCACGCACCTCGCCCGCCTGCGCCCCGATGACCGCTACCACCAGCGGGCAGCCGCCGTCGTGCACCCAGCCGGCGACCTGCTGCACGGGTGACCCCGCGCCGGCGAGGGGGCCATGGAGCGCCTTCGGACCACCCATGCGCCGGCCCGCGCCCGCGGCGAGGACGATCCCGACGACCGCACCGGACGTCATCCACCGCTCCCTTCCCCGTTGCCCGAGACCGACGCCGCCGCCAAGAACCGCAGGCGTCCGGCCCGCGCCCAGCATAATGGCGGCATGCAGTCCCGCACGGCATCCGATTTCCACGACGCACTGCGAGACCAGTTCGGGCTGGCGGATGCGGTGGTGAACCCCGAGGTCCTCGCGACGAGCGTCCGACGGTTCCGTGAGCGGGGCGTCGTGCTGCCCACTTTCGAGCAGGTGACGCACCCGCAGGCCGTCCCGCCGGACCTGGTGGGCGACGCCGACCCGCAGGGAGCGGACCCCCGGAACCTGTGGCGCGTCCATTGGTACAACGACATGGCGGGCAACCGGGTCGAGGTGCCGGNGCACGTCGTCCTCACCCGCGAACTCACNGGCATNGACAGCCCCATCATCGTCCTGCTCGGCAACCGGTTCCCGATGATCACCTCCCACAAGGTGATGGCCGCGTTCGGCTGCCTGGCGCCGCGCCTGGTTTCAGGCCAGTTCGACCCCACGCGGCACAGGGCCATCTGGCCGTCCACCGGCAACTATGCCCGCGGGGGCGTCGCGATCAGCCGCCTCATGGCCTGCCGGGGCGTGGCGATCCTGCCCACCGGTATGAGCCAGGAGCGCTTCGACTGGCTGGACCGCTGGTGTGAGGACCCCTCCGAGGACATCATCCGCACCGTCGGCACCGAGTCCAACGTCAAGGAGATCTACGACGAGTGCAACCGGCTCGCGCGAGATCCGGGCAACTTCATCTTCAATCAGTTCGCCGAATTCGGAAACCACCTCGTCCACTTCCAGGCCACCGGGGCCGCGCTCGCGCACGTGTTCGAGACCTACCGCGAGAGCTCGGGCCGGGATGCGCGGCTCGCCCTCATGACCAGCGCGACCGGGTCGGCCGGCACCATCGCCGCCGGGGAGTACCTGAAGGACCGCTACGGCACGAAGGTGCTGGCCGCGGAGGCCCTCGAGTGCCCCACGCTGCTCGAGAACGGCTTCGGGGAGCACAACATCCAGGGCATCGGGGACAAGCACGTGCCCCTCATCCACAACATCATGAACCACGACCTTGTCGCGGCGATCAGCGACCGCGCGACCGACCGACTCGAGGTCATGTTCAACGAACCCGAGGGGCAGGCCCACCTGGCCGGCAAGGGCGTGCCGCAGCACATCCTGGACGCGCTGCCCGACTTCGGTTTCTCCTCCATCTGCAACGTGCTCGCGGCGATCTCGGCCGCCAAGGTCCTCGGCCTCGACGAGGACGACGTGATCATGACGGTGGCCACCGACGGCGGCCAGATGTACCCCTCCGAACGCGCGCGGATCCTCCAGCGCGATTTCCAGGGCGAGTTCACCCGGCTGGACGCCGCCGAGGTCTGGGGCGAGCACCTCGCCAACGTCCCGACCGACGCCACGCTCGAGATGACCGAGCGCGACCGGAACCGCATCTTCAACCTCGGCTACTACACCTGGGTGGAACAGCAGGGCACTCCGTTCGAACTGTTCGAGCGCCGCCGCGGTCAGGACTTCTGGCGGGAACTACGGGCCTACCAGCCGCTCTGGGACGAGATGATCACCGACTTCAACGCCCGGGTCGCAGCCAGCTGACCTGCGGCTCCGCGCACGTGATGCGCCAACTCTCCCGGCCAAGTCCCTCGACAGTGGCCGCCGGAAGGGGGACGATCGAGAGTATGGAACGCCACACCGTCGTGGGACTGTAGTCATGGGCGACCTGATGCGTCCGCTGCCCTTCGGCGCTCTGCTCGAGTGGGCGCTCGCCGAGTACCACGCCCACGGCTCCATCTTCGGGCTGGGAGCGGAACACTTCTTCGTTCCAGCCGAGGGCCGCGCGATCCGCGACCCCATGGGCCACGCCATCGCCACGCCCATCGGACCCGCCGCGGGCCCGCACACCCAGCTGGCGCCCAACATCGTGGTGGCCTATCTGGCCGGCGCCCGATTCATCGAGCTGAAGACCGTCCAGGTCATGGACGGCGAGGCCATCCGCGCCGCCGTCGCGAAGCCATGCATCAACGCCGAGGACGAGGGCTTCAACTGCGAGTGGTCCACCGAGCTCACCGTGGGCCAGGCGTTCGACGAGTACGTCCGCGCCCACCTCGCGATCGCCGTCCTGGCAGTGGAACTCGGCCTCTCGGACGGCGACGACGTCGCGTACAACGCGTCGGTCGGCTACGACCTCGCCGGCGTCAGCACGCCGCTGATCGACGGCTTCATCGAGGGCCTGCGCGACGCCTCCGCCACCCCGGTGTACCGCGACGCCGTCGCCTGGCTGGGGGCGCACCTCGACCGCTTCACCCGCTTCGGCCGATCCCACCTCGAGCGGCTCTCACCGCACATCTGCGACTCGATCACCCTCTCGACGCTGCACGGCTGCCCCGCGGACGAGATCGAGCGCATCGCGAACCACCTCCTCGACAAGGGGCTGCACACGTTCGTGAAGGCCAATCCCACGATGCTCGGCTACGACGCCGCCCGCGGCATCCTCGACGGCCTCGGCTACTCCCACATCACCTTCGACGACCACCATTTCGTCGGCGACCTTCAATTCGACGACGCCGTCGCGATGTTCGGCCGGCTGGCCGCGAAGGCGGAGGCGGCCGGGCTGGTGTTCGGCGTGAAGCTGTCCAACACCCTGCCCAACGACGTCACCCGCGGCGAACTGCCCGCCGAGGAGATGTACATGTCCGGGCGGGCGCTGGCCCCGCTCACGCTCGCGCTCGCCGCGAAGCTCTCCCACGCGTTCGACGGCCGCCTGCCCATCTCCTACTCGGGCGGCGCGGACGCCACGAACATCGAGGCCATCCTGGCGACCGGTATCCAGCCAGTCACCGTCGCCACCACCCTGCTGAAGCCGGGCGGCTACGCGCGCCTCCACCAGATGGCGCACCTCGCCTCCGGTGCGATGCGGGACCACGACCGCGTCGACGTCGCCGCCCTGGACGCGCTGGAGGCGCGAGTCATCGCGGACGAGCGGATCCACAAGCGGCACCGCGAGAAGGTCGGCTCGCGGAAGACCGCCTCGCCCCTGCCCCTCACCGACTGCTTCACGGCCCCCTGCGAGCACGGCGGCTGCCCGATCGAGCAGCAGATCCCGGAGTACCTCACGCTGGTGGCGGCCGAGCGTTACGCCGAGGCGTTCGCCGAGATCGCGCGGGACAACACCGCCCCCACCATCACCGGAGTGCTGTGCTCGCAGCCGTGCCGGGAGCACTGCACGCGCCTGGACTACGACACGTCCATCGACATGCGCGGGGTGAAACTCGCCGCCGCGGACGCCGCCCAGGAGGCATTCATCGCGGCCACCACCCCGGCCCCGCTGGTGACCAGCGCACGGGTGGCGGTGATCGGCGCCGGCCCCGCTGGCATCGCGGCGGCCCTGTTCCTGCGCCGCAACGGCGTGGACGTGGAGGTCTTCGAGAAGCTGGACGGGCCGTACGGCATCGTGCGGTACATCATCCCGACGTTCCGGATCACCCGGGAGCAGATCGATCGCGACTTCCGGCTGGCCGTCGCCGCCGGGGTGGTGTTCCACTTCGGCTGTGACCCCGCCTACGAGCTGGTCCAGCTGCGCGCCCGGTTCGACGACGTCGTCGTGGCCACGGGCGCGTGGGGCCGGGGCAGGAGCCCCGTCGTCACCGGTGGCGAGCACGTCGTCGACGCCCTGGGTTTCCTCTGGGAGCACGTCAACGGCAGCGGGGCGCACCTCGGCCGGCGGGTCGCGGTGGTCGGGGCGGGCGACGTCGCCATGGACTGCGCGCGCACCGCACTGCGGACGCCGGGCGTGGAGCACGTCACGGTGGTCTACCGCCGCACGGAGCCGTTCATGCCGGCCGCCCAGGAGGATGTCAACACCGTCCGGGCCGAGGGTATCGAGATCCTCGAACTGCTCTCGCCCATCTCCTACGACGGCGGCGTGTTGCGCTGCGAGCGCACCCAACTCGGGGACCGTGACGCCTCCGGGCGGCGGACCACCCGGGGCACCGGCGCGTACGTGGACCTCGAATTCGACGACGTCATCGACGCCACCGGCGCGGTGATCGACCCGGAGCGGTACACGGCGAACGGGATCGCCGTCGACGAGCGCGGACGCCCCCGCGTGGATGCGACGTTCGAGGCGGAGGTCGCGGGCGGCCTGACCGGGGTGTACGTCGTCGGCGACGGGCGCCTCGGCACCCACACGATCGTGCGGGCCATCGCGGACGCGAAGGTCGCGGCCCGCGCGATCCTCGCCACGCACGGGGTCCGGGCCGACTTCGACCACTCCCCCGCCGCGGTGTTCACCCCGCTGGCGGTGTTGGCGGGCCGGCGCGGCGTCCTGCGCGATCGCCTCGCCCCACCCGCCGAGGGCACCCGGTGCCTGCGTTGCGACGAGGTGTGCGAGATCTGCACCGAGGTCTGCCCGAACCGGGCCAACGTGGCGATCGCGGTGCCGGGTTTCACCGACCCGCGACAGATCGTCCACCTCGACGGGCTCTGCAACGAGTGCGGCAACTGCGGCACGTTCTGCCCGCACGCCGGCCTCCCCTACCGGGACAAGATCACCGTGTTCTGGACCCGGGAGGACTTCGAGGACTCCGGCAATACGGGCTTCCTCGCCCTGCCGCCGGACGTCGACGACGGCGCCGCCTACCTCGTCCGCCTGCCCTCCGGTGAGGTCCGAACCCACCTCTCCGGGGCGGACGACCTGCCCGCCGACCTCGGCCGCGTCCTCGCCGTCCTCGAGGCGGAGCACCCGTACTGCCTGCGGGCGGGCCTGGAGCCCCACGAGCTGGAAGGAGCCGCACCATGATCGTCACCGGAGGTCCCGTCATCACGGGCGACCCCACCCAGCCGGTGGTCACCGGGGGTGGAGTGCTGGTGCGCGACGGCGTCGTCGAGGCGGTCGGTCCAGCGGCCGACCTGCGGGCGGCGCACCCCGCCGAGCCGGTGACCGACACCGGGCGTGTCATCCTGCCGGGCTTCATCAACGCCCACACGCACGCGTACAGCGCGTATGCGCGCGGCATGGCCGTCCACTCCCCCACCCGGGACTTCCCCGAGATCCTCGCGAACCTGTGGTGGTCCCTCGACCGGCTCCTCGAGCCCGAGGACGTCCGGCTGAACGCGACGACCACCTTCATGGAGTCGGTCCGCAACGGTGTGACCACGGTGTTCGACCACCATTCCAGCCCACACGCGATCCCCGGCTCGCTGGCCACGATGGCCCACGCCGCCCGCCAGGTGGGCCTGCGCGCGTGCCTCTGCTACGAAACCTCGGACCGCGACGGCGGGGCCGCCTTCGCCGCGGCGGTCGCGGAGAACGTGGACTTCATGCGCGAGGCCAACACCGGGGGCCAGGACGCGGTGCGCGGCATGTTCGGCATGCACGCCTCGTTCACGCTCTCCGAGGCCAGCCTCGACACCATCGCGGCGGCGGCGTCCGCGGTACCCGGCGGCTACCACGTCCACGTCGCCGAGGGCCGCAGCGACCAGGACCACGCGCTCGCGACCTTCGGGCGGCGCGTCGTCGACCGGCTCGACGCCCACGGCATGATCGGCCCCGACAGCCTCGCCGCCCACTGCGTGCACACCACGCCGGGTGAGATCGAGGTCCTCGCGGACCGGAAGGCCAACGTCATCCACAACCCCCACTCGAACCTCGGCAACGCCGTCGGCTTCGCGCCGGTGGTCGAGATGCTGCGCCGCGGCATCCGGGTGGGGCTCGGCACCGACGCGTACACCGCCGACATGCTCAGCTCCATGCAGGTCGCCAAGATCGTGGCAAGTGGGTACCGGTTCGACCCCACGATCGGCTTCGGCGAGGCGGTGGCCATGCTGTTCCAGAACAACCCCGCGATCGCCTCCGCGGTCTTCGGCCGGGACATCGGCATCCTGCGCCCCGGCGCCGCCGCCGACCTCGTCACCCTCGACTACCGCCCGCCCACGCACCTCGACGAACGCTCCGCGTGGGGCCACGTCGTCTTCGGCATGAGCGGGGCCCAGGCGGTCGACGTCATGGTGGACGGCGAGTGGATCCTGCGCGAGAGGGAGTTCACCCGGCTGGACGAGGCTGAGGTCCTGGCCCGGTCGGCCGAGCGTGCGGAACGCATCTGGGCGCGGATGTGACGCGATGACACTCCTGCAGGGCGGGTTGGTGGTCACCCCCGACGGCATCATCGAGGGCGGCTCCGTGCGCGTCCAGGGCGAGACCATCGCCGCGGTTGGACTCCTTGAACCCGAACGTGGCGAGGACGTCCTCGACTGCGCCGGCTGCGTGGTCCTGCCGGGAGGGATCGAGTCGCACTGCCACCTGGACCTGGAGGCGGGCGCGGAGGTCACCGCCGACGACTTCGCAACAGGTACCCGCGCCGCCCTCGCCGGTGGCACCACCACCGTCCTCGACTTCGCCACCCAGTTCCACGGCCAGTCGCTCGCCACAGGGTTCGAGCGCTGGATGGAGAAGGCCGCCGGCAGGGCGGTAGCCGACTTCGGCTTCCACCTGGCGATGACCGAGTGGCGCCCCGAGTTCGCCTCCGAGATGGCCGGGATGGTCGCCCGCGGCGTCACCTCGTTCAAGCTCTACATGGCCTACCGCCACTCCATGATGGTGGAGGACGACGAGATCCTGGCCGCGCTGACCGCCTCGCGCGACCTCGGCGGGACCATCGGGTTCCATTGCGAGAACGGCAGACTCGTCGACGCCCTGGTCCAAGCGGCGCTCGCCGCCGGGCACACGACGCCGTACCACCACGCCGCCACGCGGCCGACCGTCCTCGAGGTCGAGGCCATCGACCGCCTCGAGGTCATCGCCGGCCTGGCCCGCGCCCCCCACTACGTGGTCCACCTCAGTTCGGGCCCCGGCCTGGCGGCCATCGCGCGGGCGCGGGCAGGGGGGAGCGCCGTCGTTGCCGAGACGTGTCCGCAGTACCTGCTGCTCGACGTCGCCGCGTACGGCGACCCGGACGCGGACGACCTCGCCAGCCGGGCGTTCGTGATGAGCCCGCCGCTGCGGAAGGCCGCCGACCGGGAGGCACTGTGGGCCGGGCTCGCCGCCGGGGACGTGCAGTTCGTGGGGACGGACCACTGCTCGTTCAACCTGGTGGGCCAGAAGGACAAGGCCACCGACTTCGCGCACACCCCCAACGGGGCTCCTGGGATCGAGTTGCGGATGGCGCTGCTGTGGTCGGCGGGCGTGGCCGCCGGCCGGCTCGACCCGGCGCGGTACGCGGCGGTCACCGCGACGAACGCGGCGCGCTACTTCGGGCTGTACCCGCGCAAGGGCGCCCTCCTCCCCGGCGCCGACGCCGACATCCTCGTGCTCGACCCGCGACCCACGTGGACGGTGCGCGTCGCGGACCTGCACGAGAATGTCGACCACACCCCGTACGAGGGGACGGAGGTGACCGGCCGCGTCCGGGACGTCTTCCTGCGGGGCCACCGCGCCGTCGTCGACGGCCACCTCGCCGACGAGCTGCCGCAGGGGGTCTTCCTCCCCTGTGGCACGCCCGATACGTCAGTCGTCTGAACAATGGCCACGAGCCGAAAGGACGCCCCATGAGCATCACGGTGAACGGGCAGGCCCACGACATCCCCGGGGCGATGACCCTGATGCGTTACCTGCGCGAGGACCTCGCCCTGACCTCCGTGAAGCACGGCTGCGATGACGGCAGTTGCGGTTCGTGCCTCGTGGTCGTGGACGGGAAGACCGTCAAGGCCTGCACCCGGGACGTCACCACCTTCGAGGGCCGGAACGTCACGACGGCGGAGGGGCTCACCGAGCGCGAGCGTGCGGCGATCGTGTCCGCCTACGAGCAGGAGGGCGCCGTGCAGTGCGGCTTCTGCATCCCCGGGTTCGTGATGGCCACGAAGGCCCTGCTGGACAAGAGTCCCGAACCCGGCCGCGACGAGGTCACGAAGGCCATCCGCTCCAACGTCTGCCGCTGCACCGGGTATCGGATGATCGAGGATGCCGTCCTGCGCTCGGGGCGGATCCTGCGGGGCGAGGAGGAGATCCCGCCCCCGCCGGAGCACATCCGGATGTCAGACCGGGCGCCCCGCCTCGACGCGGCCCCGAAGGTCCTCGGGACCGGCCTGTACGCCGACGACCTCCGCCTCGACGGGATGGTCCACGCGAAGGCGCTGCGGTCGGCGCACCCGCGCGCCGTCGTCGAGAGGATCGACGTCAGCCGGGCCGCCGCGCACCCCGACTGCCTCGCCGTGCTGACCGCACGCGACGTCCCCGAGAACACGATCGGCCACCTCGTGAACGACTGGGACGTGTTCATCGCCGCGGGCGACACGACCCGCTACGTCGGGGACGCCCTCGCGCTCGTTGTCTGTGAGCACGAGGAGACCCTGGACGAGGTGATCGGCCTCATCGACGTCGCGTACACCGTACTCGAGCCCGTCACCAGCCCGGCGCAGGCACTCGCGCCCGGCGCTCCCCTGATCCACCCCGGCGGCAACGTCCTCACCCACGAGCAGGTCAAGCGCGGTGACGCGGACGCGGCGCTGGCGGCCTCGGCGTTCGTGGTGACGAACACGTTCCACACCCCGTGGCAGGAGCACGCCTTCCTCGAACCCGAGTGCGCCGTGGCGCAGCCGTGGGGCGAGGGCGGCGTGGAGGTGTTCACGGGCGGACAGTCCGTCTACGACGAGCGGCGGGAGATCTCCCGCATGCTGGGCTTGCCGGCGGAGAGGGTCCACTCCCACTCGATGCTGGTGGGCGGCGGGTTCGGTGGCAAGGAGGACATGAGCGTCCAGCACCACGCGGCACTCGCGGCGTGGCACACGGGGCGGCCGGTCAAGGTGAAGTTCTCCCGGCAGGCGAGCCTCGACTACCACGTCAAGCGCCACCCGATGGACCTGGAGGTCACCCTCGGCTGCGACGAGACGGGCCACCTCACGGCGGCGAAGGNGCGGATCGTGGCGGACACGGGTGCCTATGCGTCCCTCGGCGGGCCGGTGCTGCAGCGCGCGGTGACGCACGCCGGCGGACCGTACAACTACCAGAACTTCGATTGCGAAGGATTGGCGGTTTACACGAACAACCCGGTGTCCGGGGCGTTCCGGGGGTTCGGCGTCGCGCAGAGCGACTTCGCGCTGGAGAGCAGCGTGAACCTGCTCGCCGCGAAGGCCGGGATCGACCCGTGGGAATTCCGGTACCGCAACGCCATCCGGCCCGGGCAGGAGATGCCGAACGGGCAGATCGCGGACGAGGCGACCGGGCTCGTCGAGTGCCTCGAGGCGCTGAAGCCGGACTGGGACGCGGATCCTGCCGCAGGACTGGCCGTGGCGTTCAAGAACTCCGGGCTCGGCATGGGGGTGCCGGACACGGGCCGGTGCGTGCTCTCGGTGGAGCAGGGCATGGTGCATGTCCGCACCTCCGCGGCCTGCATGGGCCAGGGGGTCGCCCAAATGGTGCAGCACATGCTCTGCGAGACGGTGGACATCCCGCCCGAGCGGATCGTGATCGAGGCCCCGGACACCGAGCGGACGCCGGATGCCGGCACGTCCACCGCCTCCCGGCAGACCGTCCTCACAGGCGAGGCCGTCCGGCGGGCCGCGGTGGGGCTGAAGGAGGCGCTGGACGCCGCGGGCTCGCTGGCGGCGCTGGAGGGCCGGGAGTTCGCGGGTGAGTTCTCCCCGCCCACGGACCCGATCGGCTCCAGCAAGGCCAACCCGGTCAGCCACGTCACCTACGGCTACGGCGCGCAACTGGTGCACCTCGCCGAGGACGGGCGCGTACGGAAGGTGGTCGCGGCCTACGACGCCGGGACTGTGGTCAACCAGCAGGCGCTCACGGGCCAGATCGAGGGCGGCATCGTGATGGGGCTCGGGTACGGGCTGACCGAGGAGTTCGTGGTGGAGGAAAGCAGACCGCGTACGAAGTTCGGCAAGCTGGGCCTGGTCCGGTCAACCCAGGTGCCGGAGATGGAGGTGCGGACGGTGCAGGGGCCGGGGGTGCTCCCGTACGCCTATGGCGCGAAGGGGGTGGGCGAGATCTGCCTGATCCCGACGGCCCCCGCGTGCGCGCACGCCTACTTCCGGCGGGACGGCCGGGCGCGGCTGCGCCTGCCCCTCGAGGGCACCTTCTACCGGCCGTGAGTGCGGTGGCTGCGAAGCAGCGGGAGTGGTGGGACGCGGGCCGCCCGTTCGTGCGGGCCACCGTCGTCTCCACGTGGGGTTCCGCGCCCCTGCCCGTCGGCTCCGCCATGCTCATCGGGCCGGGCGACGAGGTCCTGGGCGGCGTGTCCGGGGGCTGTGTGGAGGCCGCCGTCCTCCTGGCCGGCCAGGAGGTGCTCGCCTCCGGGGTGCCGGCGCTGGAACGGTACGGGGTCAGCGACGAGGAGGCCCACGCCGTCGGGCTGACCTGCGGCGGCACGATCGAGGTGTTCGTGGAACGCGTCTCGGCCGCGGACCACGTTGCCGGGGCGCCGACGCTGGTGGAGGTGGACGACGACGTCGCCGCGGCCCGTCCCGTGGCGGTCGCCACGGTGGTGGCGGACCCGGACCCCGCGTGCGTTGGGCGCCGCGTCGTCGTCCACGCCGAGGGCACGCGGGGCTCCACGGGATCGCCGGGACTGGACGACGCCGTCGTCACCGACGCCCGCGCGCTGCTGGAGGCCGGGTTGACCCGCTGCGTCTCGTTCGGGGCCGAGGGCGGCCGCCAGGGCGACGCGGTCCGGGTCTTCGTGCACTCCCACGCGCCACGTCCACGGCTGATCGTCTTCGGAGCGACGGAGTTCGCCGTCGCTCTGACCCGGATCGGCCGTTTCCTCGACCGCCGGGTCACGCTCTGCGACGCACGGACGACCTTCGCGACGCGATCGCGCTTCGCCGATGCGGACGACGTCGTCGTGGACTGGCCGCACCGGTACCTCGAGGCGCAGGACGCGGCCGGCCTGCTCGACCACCGCACGGCCGTCGCGGTGCTCACCCACGACCCGAAGTTCGATGTCCCGGTGCTGATCACGGCCCTGCGGGTCTTCGAACAGGGGCGCCTGGGTTACGTCGGCATGATGGGATCACGGAGGACACGGGACGACCGCTTCGCCCGGCTCCGTGAGGCGGGGGTGGACCCGGCCCTGCTGGAGCGCATCCGGTCCCCCATCGGACTGGACATCGGCGCGGCGACCCCCGAGGAGACCGCGGTGAGCATCGCGGCGGAGATGATCGCCGACCGGGGCGGCCGGCATGGAGCGGCGCTCTCGCAGGCCGGACGCCCGATCCATGATCTGCGGGGACGCTGAGTCCCCCGGCAAGGAGGGATTGTCACACCCGCATGAGAGTGTGGGAGCCATGAACTCGAACCGGCCGTTCTGGGAGGACGAGCCCCCTCCCGACCCCGAGGAACTGCCCCCCGACCCCGGCGGCGACTGGCCGGACGGCCAGGTCTGGGACGCTGCTGCGTTGGCCGAGCAACCGCGGAGCGTCGCGCCCGCGCGCGCCGTCCAGCGCGAGGCGTCCGGGCTGCGCGACGAAGCACTCACCATCCTGCGCACCCTCACCGCCAATCCCGAGGCCGAGTTCCACCCCGGGCAACTCGAGGCGATCGAGGCGCTCGTCGCCCACCACAGGCGCGCGCTCGTGGTGCAGCGCACCGGCTGGGGCAAGTCCGCGGTCTACTTCATTGCCGCGCTGCTGCAGCGCCGGGCGGGATCCGGGCCCGCCCTCATTGTGTCGCCCCTGCTCGCCCTCATGCGCGACCAGGTGGCCGCGGCGGAGCGCGCCGGCGTCCGGGCCGCCGCCATCAACTCGGCGAACGTCACCGAGTGGCGGGACGTGGAGAGGCTCCTCGACGACGACCTGGTCGACGTCCTGTTCGTCTCCCCCGAACGCCTGGTCAACCCGCGCTTCCGGGCCGAACAGCTCCCCCGCCTCGTCCGCTCGGCCGGACTGCTGGTGATCGACGAAGCCCACTGCATCTCCGACTGGGGCCACGACTTCCGGCCCGACTACCGGCGCATCCGTGACCTGATCGCCGATCTCCCCGACGGCGTGCCGGTGCTCGCCACGACCGCCACCGCCAACGCGCGCGTCGTGGCCGACGTCGAGGAACAGATGGCCGCCGGCGGCCACGAGGTCTTCACGCTGCGCGGCGCCCTGGCGCGCGACTCGTTGCGCCTCGGCGTCCTCGAACTCGGAACGGCGTGGCGGCGGCTCGCCTGGCTGTCCGAACACCTTGACGCCCTGCCCGGGAGCGGCATCGTCTACTGCCTCACCGTCGCCGCCGCGGAGGACACCGCTGCCCTGCTGGCCAAGTCCGGCCACCGGGTGCTGCCCTACACCGGTCGTACCGACCCCGCCGAACGCCTCGTGGCCGAGGAGGCCCTCAAGCTCAACGAGGTGAAGGCGCTGGTGGCCACCTCTGCCCTCGGCATGGGTTTCGACAAGCCGGACCTCGGCTTCGTCGTCCACCTCGGGGCGCCCAGCTCCCCTGTCGCCTACTACCAGCAGGTCGGCCGCGCCGGCCGCGCGACCGCCAGCGCCGACGTCCTGCTGCTGCCGGGCGACGAGGACCGCGCCATCTGGCACTACTTCGCCACCAACGCGATGCCCACCCAGGCCAAGGCCGACGCCGTCCTGGCCGCGCTCGCGGCGGCGTCGGCGCCGCTGTCGGTGGGCGCGCTGGAGGCCCGGGTGGACATCAAGCGCAGCCCGCTGGAGCTCCTGCTCAAGGTCCTCGCCGTCGACGGCGCCGTCGAGGCGGTCCAGGGCGGGTGGATCGGCACCGGCCGGCCGTGGACCTACGACGCCGACCGCTACGAGCGGATCGCGG
>JGI24133J20442_1000158_pt1 | contig 20211 bp, 20 predicted proteins | sample BarGraNGADG00311_2_FD_20442 | JGI IMG/M metagenome (IMG submission 20442)
ATGACTGTGTATTTTCCTACAGCGATGTTACATACCAGAAAGTGATGGCCGTCAGCGCAATAGTAAATGCAGCAGGTGCAAACTTTGTTTTACTCGGTCCTGCTGACACAATGGTAAAAAGCACAAAACCACTTATAGCTGTTGGAGCTATCCGTACTGGGTGCGGCAAGAGCCAGACATCCAGAAAGGTAATTGAACTTCTTATGGAAAAGGGGCTAAAAGTGGTTGCAATTCGTCATCCGATGCCTTATGGTGACCTTAATGCCCAGAAAGTTCAGCGTTTTGCTGTAGTTAAAGATCTTGAAAAACATAAATGCACAGTGGAGGAAATGGAAGAGTACGAACCCCATGTAGTAAGAGGAAATGTCATTTATGCCGGGGTTGATTATGAAGCAATTCTTCGTGCAGCGGAAAAGGATCCTGCAGGTTGTGATGTAATTCTCTGGGATGGAGGCAATAATGATTTTCCATTTTATAAACCCGATCTTATGATAACGGTTACAGACCCTCATCGGGCAGGTCACGAACTTCGATACTACCCTGGTGAAGTTACTCTCCGCATTGCTGATATAGTGGTAATAAATAAAATGGACAGCGCTGCTCCTGAAGCAATCCAGATTGTAAGAGAGAGCATTGATAAAGTTAATCCAAAAGCAATTGTTGTAGACGGTGCCTCTCCAATTAAAGTCGACGATTCCTCTTTAATAAGAGGGAAAAGAGTACTTGTTGTTGAAGATGGTCCGACTCTTACGCACGGTGAGATGAAGCTTGGTGCGGGAGTCGTTGCTGCACGTAAATTTGGAGCTTCAGAACTTGTTGACCCACGTCCATTTACTGTTGGCAGACTGAGCGAGACGTTCAGACTTTATCCAAATATCGGAACTCTGCTTCCTGCTATGGGCTATGGAGATCAGCAATTAAAAGACCTTGAAACCACGATCAATAATACAGATTGCGACAGCGTTATAATTGCCACTCCTATTGATCTCAACAGGATCATTAAAATAAAAAAACCTAATACAAGGGTTTATTATGATTTGCAGGAGATTGGAGATCCTAATCTTTCCCAGGTCATTGATGATTTTGTGAAAAGGTATAAACTAAAATAGGTAGTTGATAAAGAGGATTATTGTGATACTATAATATAATAAAGAAAGGAGGACATTTCCTCTTTTCTTTATTATAGATCATCCATATACAATCAGAACAGACCCGATAATTTTAGTACTACCATATTCATTCTAGCATCTGATCCGTCAGGAAAAACAAATACTGGTGCTAGGTAACGGTTGTAGACAAGTGAGATATCAATCTGAGAAAGGAATGTCATTTTAATACCAGTTCCTAATCCTACTGTAAAATAAGGTACATAACCCTTAAAAGAAAGTCCGGCGAGGTAATTCTCAGCTCCTTTCCCGACAATATTAAATGAATTTCCCAGACCTGCAACTCCATAGGGCAATAGCTTTGAGGCATCATCGAAAGCCGAAAATCTTCCGGCAATAATCAGATCAATAAATTGTCCCTTTATCTGATCATTGACTCCTCCTGGTGTGGAAGTGGTTTTTATCTGACTGAATGAATAGAGGAGAGAGGATTTTAATGAAAACCAATAATTGATATCATTTTGCATTGTCACTCCAAATGAGGGGCATACTCCACCTTTAATGTCAAGATTTTTTGTTGTCTTGTCAAAAAAGGAGAATCCAATGTTAATTGATGGCCCGAATTTTGTCTGACTTATCGCCAGCAACGGGAATAGGATGACTATAGTCAACAGTAAATATTTCCTGTACATATTTCTAAATTTTATTAATGAATTAACCAGTTTACATCATATATAGTCTGTGGCTGATTATTGCCCCATGCTACTCCAATCTCACGCATGGCATTTATGCGCTGACTTTCCAGACTAACATTATCATCCCAGACTTTCAGCATAAAATTCCAGTTACGATTTTCATCAGCAAGAATTTTTTTCCCGATTACTCCGATAAGTTTCTGGGCATCACCATAACACGAGGCATCGGGATAGATGTCGGCCAGATAGCCGGCAACAGCATTAGCTCCAGTTGAATTGGGATTTGCTGTCCAGACAGCTTTTGCCGCAGCCAGATTCTTGTTACACAGATAGTTTATAAACCTTTTATAAACATCTGGTACTTCATTCATTGCTTTGTCATAGCATTCTTTGCAGACATCCGGTATCGACATAAGATTATAAATGGCCTGGCGGTACTGATCGGTTGATGCCATTGTAAGAGCTTCCTTAATAATGAAATCACATTTTGAGTTGTAATATTCAATTATTTTCTGTTTCCCTTTCTCAACAAAAGATATGAATTGTGGAGAATTAATGTTGATATTGTTTATTCCGTTTATATAGGCTTTATTTTCGTTTGTTCCCACACCTTTGGCCGATATTGTAGTAGTTGAAAACACATTTTTAGAAAAATAGTCAGCAATATAAAGTGTAACATCCATATTATAGGCATGCATTGGTGGTGGTCCGGGAACAATATCTTTAGTGATAAGAACCACTTTGCATGTTATTATAAATCGGGTGTTATAACTAATACCACCCAATCCATTGGATGTTGCAATTTGCTGGAGTTTATTTTCAAGAACGCTAAGTGCATTTTCAGGCATCCCGTCCATTTGCTGTGGTACAACAGGAGTAAGAGAGATCCTCGCCAGGTCGTCTGACTTGGAAAGGGTGTTTTGTGCACTGGAATTGAAGGAGACTAACCCTGCAACCAGGCATATTAAGACTAGATTTTTCATATTATTCCTGTTTTATTTATTTTTCACCAATAACAAGCGTTGCACGTCCGAGTCCCTGAACCATTACCTTGCAGGTGATATTGAAAGGAGCTGCGTTAAGGTACTTCTTCAATTCAGTGACAAACTGGCGCGTATCCATAGATTTATTTGTTTCAGTGTAAAGAGGGATCCTAACCTGTTCAAACAAAATGAAGTTCTCAGTTCCATCGCTGTTGCTGTAACGTCCATTCATTGTATTTTTTGCCATCCAGTCATCGATAATTTCGCTGAGCTCTTTCCCATTATACTCTTTAGAAAGGTCAACAGGTGAACCATTAAAAACCCTGATCCTCACAGTTACTTCTCGCCCGTTAGCAAGGAGGTCGTCGAAATGCTGCTGAAGCTGAGCATTGAAATTGTCGATATGCGATAGTACAGCTTCTTCGAGCAGAATAGGAGGATCAGCCGAAAATGAAGGCTGACCGCTGCCCTGAGCACCGGCAATCTGCTTATCAGTATATGCATCCAGTCCCTGAAGTATGAATGTAATATATTTTTTTGGCCCTTGAGTATTTATTGTATAGGTAAGCTGCATAATAATATCGCATTTCGCTGTATTTTTCAGGATATCCAGAGGACTCTCGGCAAGAGCTGCTCCACTCGTCTTACTGGCAGTCATATTATCTTCTGCTCTTTGTCTTTCTATATCTTTAAGAACAGTTTCGAGGTTTTTCAAAGGAAAACCCCTGTCTGCCATCATGGTATTTATCTTTGATATTACAAGAAGAAGATTAGGATCGCTTTGTAATGCTTTTTTGTAGTCAGGAATACGCTCTTCAGTGCCCTGGTTATCAAACTTGGTCATAAAATTATTCTGTGTACACCATACATCGCTGGGTACGACCATAATAGTAGGTTTCTTTGCCTGGCCAAAAGACCCGACAGTAATGAGTATAATTGATATTGTGATAAGTAACTTTTTCATCTTATTATAATTATTAAATTATTAGAAGCCCTGTCCGAGAGCCTTTATAATTCCTGCTGATTCAAGTTCTTTACGCAATGCTGCATGTGAAACTGAAACAAGCACACCTATTTTATACTCTTTCCCTGCTTTAAGCCGGTCTTTAGGATCAATACTACCGTCATTGCTCACATTAACAAAATTGAGATATTTACCTTTTTCTTTAAAAAACGCAACAAAATAATCCTGATGCTGCTGTTCTGCACCCGGATCGGTTATCAGAGGGCGCATCATACACCCGGGCTTACCTGATGTAATACCTTTGAACATTACAGCCTGGACAGCATTCTTTTTTGCCTGTTCGATTGCGTCGTTAGGTCTTTTACCATATCCCCAGGCTTTTATCAACTGGGTACCATCCATTCCTGTTCCCATACATTCAACCTCAAAATTGTAATAGGCTGCAGGATTTTTCTTTCTTTGTCCGGATACGGTTACAGTAAAAAGGACAAAAATTCCAATTAGCATCGTGATTTTGAAAGTTTTCATAGCTGATAATATTTTGGTTACGTTTTAAAATTCAATTCTTAAACCCAAACTGACAGCAGACCCGCCACGATCGAATGCTTTACCCCACTCAGTCAATCCGCCAACGGTGTAATCTGTTTTATTCTCATCAGTAATTTTCCCTGTCATAAAGTAGTAGCTGTAAGTACCTGTCAGCTGTAGATTGTGCAGAAGATTGATCCCAACCATCGCTCCTGCATGCTCATAGAGTGACGAAAAACTAAGTTTGTTGTCATCTTTATTTGTAAATTGTTCCAGACCTACGCCTGCAAATGGTTGAAAACGAAGGTTTCGAAGAAAACAAAACTCTTTCCCCAATCCTAATTCATACCTGGTAAAGTCTTTATAATTCTGTGTCACTGATTTGATCGTAATTTTCATCTCCTTTGGCTCATAACCTCCTTCAATATATAGTTTGATCATTGATGGAGCGCTCTTTTTAAAGAAAGAAGAGGTGTTTATTTCAAGGCGGGCGGACAGCCCGTTAACACCACCAGTACTGTGAGCGATTCCCAGAGCAAGCCCAAGATCGCTTCTTTGCTGAAGCAGCATACCATCATCAAGTCTTTTGCCTGCCACCTGGTAAAAAACGGAAGGTTCTGACTGTCCGGTAGCAACCTTCCTGTTATCAACAATCTTGTTCGTAGCTCTTATAACTCCTTGTCTATGCGCCTTAATTTCCCCGCTATTGTTTTGCCTCATTTCGAATACAAAATAACGCTGGTCAATTTTTAGATTCTCTTTCATACCGATTTTTGCCCGAAGCGGGTTGGTTCCGTAGAGAACTGTCTTAACCCTGAAATCTTCAACATTCCGGTCAAGAACCATAAGTGCGTTGCTGATTCCCTTATCAAGGAAGTCGGTCATCAATTGTTCTTTGGTAGCCTGTACTTTAGGAGCTGCAACTTCACCAGGATTATACTGACTTGCTTCAGAACCCGAGGTTAGCCTTGTTGCATATTTCACAGGGAATGAAAAATTATCAAAAGCAAGTTTCTTGTCTTTCAGTTTTGGATCTCCCTTATCAGCCCATAATTGTTGCCAGAAAACTGCATTTATTGAATCGTTAAAATCAATCTTGTAAATATAAGCGTTAACATTGCCCAGGAATCCGTTCATATCTCTCTTTACCGGTTTATCCGGAGTCTTGTTTTTTTTGTCGAGCCTGTTGTAAAATTCTTCTTTGGAAATCAGATCGCTTACATCATAAACAATAATATAACTTTTATTCAGAAGTTTTTCTCCTGAATCCATCAGCTTGGCCAGTCCCAGTTTACTTGAACCGGCTGCTTTTACATCTGCATCAGTAGCATTGTATAATCCGCGCGACTGTAAAAGAGCTACGCTGAATGAACCATCTTTACTTCTTGAGAACCATTTTGCAACCACATCGTTTGAGTAGCGGCCATTTACCAGGGCTTTGCCAATTTTATTTGTAATATCGTTCCCGTTTGAAGGAGTAAAGAACAGTGATTTAAGGATTTCCTCCCGGGCAACCGGAGGTTTGACAAATCGACGGTCTGTAGTATTGTCATCAAATTTGTCGTTTACTTTGATTGACAGAAACGATTTCTTAAGCAAATCATTAAAGCTATTGTCCCCATAATCGAGAAGAAGGTAATCCAACGAGTTGCGATCATATTCTGTCACGATCTGTGGTGTTTTTACCTTTTCTCCGGCTCCAGTTACATTCTGAGCCGTGGTTGGAAACGCAAAAAAGATTACCAATAGAAGCGCTAAAAGTTTCTTCATAATGATGATTTTATTTTTGACCAGGTTAACCCCAAAAAAATTAATGCCCGTAGGTGTAAATCAAAAATACAAAAAAATGAAACATGTGAATTATTTTACTGTTTTATTTTATGGTAATTCATGAAGATTGCCCCACCCTCCTTCGTCGGGCTCGCAATTGCGAGGATCCGCCAGTTGGCGGAGACGAAGCAATCTTCCCATTTTGGTCTGTTTATTTTACAATCTTCCGGTATTTTTCCACCCTTGCATCTTTAATAACACCCTTCCAGTTTAATCCGAAACCGAAATCATACCTGTTTCCTTCTGAATCGACATGGCATATCATATCATATGGTACATCCTCTTTCTGCATCTCAACGGTTTTCATATCAGATGGCATCTGCATTGGTAATAAACCCGAAGGTTCAGCAGTACCCGAGAGAATATCGAAAATGGCCTGATCCTGCACATCAAAGCTGAGGAGTATTGCATCAGCATCTTTCTCAAATTCACTGAATATCATTGGTTTTGACATTGCAATTGAGACAATTACCGGTTTCCCTTTCATAGCTTTTTTTGCATCAATGACCATTTTCAGATCTGAGGCATTAGAAGCAGTTATTGTTTTGCCCTTGTAAGTACGATTGGTAAATGTTTCAAGCGGGTCTCCTCCTGCTATACTCGGATCGCGGGCATACAATGCTTTGTATGGGCCATACTAAAGACTAATTGGCACATATCCGTTTCCGCCTTTTTTGACATCAGCAGCATCGTAACCGCTTCCTGAGTTCGGGCTCCTGATAACAACCAGCGCAAAATCAGCTTCAGCCGGATTATCAGTTGCCTTGAAGTATTTTTTTACAAGATTCTATTTACCGGATAGTTTACTGATTCTGGCGTAGGACCACCAAAAAAGTCTCTCCCTGCTGCCGTAACTCTTTTTGGAACAATAGACAGTTTTCTGTTTTGCTACAGGAAGTATTTTGTTTTTATTCTTCAGCATAACAATTGATTTAAGCTGGGCTTCATATCCGGCTTTCATGAACTCCTCATTTCCAACGATTTTTTTTGTTTCCTCAACATTGAGATATGGATTTTCAAAAAGTCCGACCCGTAGTATGTTCTTCAAAAGGCGGACAGCAGATTGTTTCATACGGTCTCTCATAAATTTCTCCCCATGTTCTTTTACTCCCATATTGTAGGCTTCTATAACAGGTGCTGCATCATTGTTGCCTCCAAACTGGTCCACGCCGGCCATCATAATTTTATAATGTTTTTCCGCTATAGTAAGTTAACCAGATCCCTTCGCAAAGCGCCTGTACCTTATTATTCCATAAAGCTGCTACTTCAGGACTTTCTACCGTAGTAACAAGAATGTGACGCAGATTATCGTTGGTAAGGAATTTGATCTGCTGGTCGCTGAGATCATAAGGTTTTGCCCCGCTTTCCTTAAAAGATTTGCCGTTATATGAACTCGCCCCAAAACGGGTACTTCCGGAAGGAATTGCCTGATGGGCACTGTATAGCATCAATCCTGCAATCTGGTCGACTGTCATTGGTGAAGCAAGATCCTTTGCCCTTTCTTCGGCGCTGAGACACCAATCTTCATATCTGTCGAGTTTGCCGTTTTTATTTAAATCTTTAAAAGCCAGGCCTTTAACTGTTAAAATATTTACACCTGAAGTAGTGTCATATCCGAGAGTCCGTCCTCCTTTATTAGTTACGATCCTGAGAGATCCGGTTCCTGATTCGCTCCAGTTCTTGCAGCTGACAGTAGTAAGAGTCACAGCAAAAACGACAAGGAGATAAAATGATAATTTAGGTTTTTTCATAGTTGGCAGTGTTGATTTTGATTTTCTATAATCTTTCCTTTAGTTTTTTTCCGGCCTCTTCGAAGCCTGGCTTATTAAGCAGGGCAAACATGTTTTTCTTGTAGGCTTCAACACCCGGCTGGTCGAAAGGATTAACATCGAGTATATATCCGCTTATAGCACATGCCATCTCAAAGAAGTAAATCATCTGCCCAGTATAGAACTCATCTAAAAGAGGGATATTAATTGTAATTATTGGGACATTGCCATCATTATGGGCAAGACTAGTGCCGGTTTCAGCATTATGATTGACCTCTGAAAGTCTTTTCCCGGCAAGGTAATTAAGTTGATCAGAGTCATCTTTTTCTTTTGGAATTGTGAGAATTTTAACGGGGGTTTTGACAGAGATCATCGTTTCGAAAAGAATTCTCTGGCCATCCTGAATATACTGTCCTAAAGAATGAAGGTCGGTTGTCATATCAACAGATGCAGGGAAAATACCTTTTCCGTCCTTACCTTCGCTTTCACCAAATAGCTGTTTCCACCATTCAGACATAAAGTGAAGTTTAGGAGTAAAACCTACCATAATCTCTATTGGTTTACCACTCTGAAGGAGAAGGTTTCTGGATGCCGCATACATAAGCGATGGATTGGAAGGAGCATTTTTATTAGTTCTTGTAAGTTCCTCCATAACTTTGGCACCTTTAACAAGCATCCTGATATCAAGACCGCTTATAGCGATTGGTAACAGCCCGACGGGAGTAAGTACAGAATATCGTCCCCCGATATTGTCAGGTATAATAAATGTTTCATAACCATTGGTTTCAGCCAACGACCTGAGAGCTCCCTTTTTTGCATCTGTAACTGCTATAATCCTTTCAGCTGCTGCGAGTTTTCCGACTTTTTTTTCCAGATGATCCTTAAGTATTCTGAATGCTATGGCAGGTTCTGTGGTTGTCCCTGATTTTGAGATCACAACGATTGAATAATTTCTTCGATCAAGAAGTTCAAGGAGTTCAGCCAGATAATCTTCGCAGATATTCTGACCGGCAAAAATAATGTTGTGGTGTTTGATATTTAAAAGAGGGGAGAAGGAATGCGATAGAGCTTCAATTACAGCTCTGGCTCCGAGGTAAGACCCTCCGATTCCAATTACCACGGTTGTATCGGTAACTGACCTTAAATGTCTTGCTGTTTTTTCTATTTTATCAAGTTGAGGCAGTATGTCATCAGGGAGCGACAGCCAACCCAGAAAATCATTTCCCGGTCCAGTTCCGGAATTAAGTGTATCGAGATGTCGAACAGATTGTTGTGCACAGGAAGAGATTTCTTCAAATGAGATAAACTTGCCTGTGTTTTTTAGATTGATACTTAAATTCTCCTTCATTTCAATTTACTTTTGAGTTCAGATTAGTAATTTTTTGACCCCCTTCCACCACGGGGGAAGGAGTGAAATAAAACATCCCGCCTCACGGGACAGGAAAGGGGGTAACCATTAAAAGTACTGACCTGCAAAGTTAAGAAAAAAGCCGTCGGAAGTAATCCGGCGGCTTTTAATAATGTGGTAATATATTTAGATTAGAAGTTATCTTTTATGAACTCCACCAGCGCTGGAGGAATGAGCATCAACATATTTTGGATCACCCTTATAATTTACATCTCCTGCACTTGAAGCTCTTGCCGTAATCTTTTCCGAAGCATATACATCAGCATCTCCGGCACTTGAAACTGAAACGTCTGCTTCTCTTGCCTTCAGATCATAGGCATTCAGGTCACCTGCACTGCTCAGATCGACTTTAAGCATATCTGTCTCGCCTGAAAGAGTCATATCGCCTGAACTGCTGATATCTATATTAATATCTTTTGCATTTACCTCAAGTTTGATATCTCCGGCACTGCTTGCTGATAACTCGAGCCTGTCGCTGTGAATGGGTGTCTCGCCAAAAACATCACCTGCACTTGTTGTTCTTACAGAATTTACCTCTTTCATTGTGACATATACCCTTTTCCTTTCTGCCTCACGGATATTGTACTCCGAATAAACATTCAGAACTCCACCTCTTACTTCGGTGAGAATATATTCATGCAGGTTCTCATCTGCTTCAACTGATAATGACTCATCATTACCCTGTTTCAGATATACGTCAATTCCTGAACTTACTTTGATACCGGTGAAAGAATCAGTTTTCCTTTCTTTTGTGACCACATTTCCATGTCCTCTCACTGATTTCCAGTACTGGGCATGCGTGCAGGAGGAGATGGCAAGGATGATAATGGCTACTTTTAATGATCTGAGGGTTTTCATACTTCTTAATTATTAGTTTTTTAACTCTAACCGATAATAAAGACAGGCAAAAAAATGAATTGTTGCATTAGAAAGAATTTTTTTGATTATGAAAAATCTTAGTGGTCAATCTCAATGCCACTTGAATATTTTTAATCCGACAGCGAAAAACAATGCGCCGGTTGCCGTTAGTATCAGAATCGGAAGGGTTACCTCATGATATCCGGCACCTTCGTTGAAAATACTTCTAATACCATCGGTCAGCATGGTTAATGGAAGGTTCTTAATAACCGGCAGACTCCAGTCCGGAAAATTCTGATAGCTGAAAAATATACCTGAAAGTACCATCATCGGGAATACCACGAAATTAATCAGGCCGTTGCCTACTTCAGTATTTGAAGTATGTGAAGAAACAAGAACAGCTATTCCGGCAAAAGCAATATTCCCGGCAAGGAACATTAAAATGAGAGCAGATATATTGCCCTGGATTGTCATTTTAAATGCAAAAAGTGCGAAAAGAAAAAGAACGAACGATTCAATGAAATTCATTGTAATCCTTACTGTTATCAATGCAATCAGAAAGTGGGATTTCTTCATAGGTGTAGCCACAAGTCTCCTTAAAAGCTTCTTAGACCTCTTTTCAATTATTCCATAGCTTATTCCCCACATGCTTGACATCATCACCCCCATAGCTATCAACCCCGGTACAAGAAAATCAATATAACGTGTTCCAGTGACTGTGAGGGGTTTAATTTCTGAGTTGCCTGTAACCGCCTGTATCTCTCCATTTCCCACAATACTGCTGAGTTTAAGGTAAGTCAGCTGGGCATCGGGATTCATCGGATCGAAATGATACTCAACTGAGTNATTCTTCCCGATTAGCAGTACATTTATTGTACCTCGTTTAAGAAGTTTAACCGCTTCATCCCATTTCATATCATAAAACAGGAAAACTGAGTTTCCCAGTTTTTCATCTTTGATTGTATATTTCCATTGCCATACATTTTCCCCGGCTGAAACGTTCTTTTCGCAACTCTTTTGCAGAAAAACGTCTATAACTGAATTCTCTGATCCGGCTTGTGATCTTTCTGTTAGATTGATAATAGCTACTTTACGTATAACATCAGTTTTTTTTGTAAAAGCGAGCCCTAGTCCAAGTGACATCAGAATTGGGAAAAGTATTCCCCAGAAAAGCACTCCGGGTTCCCGGATTATTTCACGGAAAAGAGCAGCTATCAGGTGCCATAACTGTTTAAATCTGACCCACCTATTCATTTATCTTCCTTCCTGTAAGTGAAACAAACAGATCATCAAGTGTTTTACGGCGGCACTCCATGTGTTTGAGAGTTATATTCCTCGATTTCATGAAAGCCATAAATGCAGGAAGTTCAGTTTCAAAATCTGAAAGTGTAACAAAACCCTTTTCGCGGGTTTCTCCCGGGTGAATAATAAAAGGTATATCAGGCGAATTAATCTCCTCATTGACAAGAACACTTTCAGCAGTGAATTCCACAACTTTTTCATGTGTATCTTCTTCAAGCAGTTGCTGTAAAGTACCTTCCTTCAAAATTACACCGTTATCCATTATTACTATATAGTCGCAAAGGTTTTCAGCCTCCTCCATATAGTGAGTTGTAAGTATCATTGAAGTTTCAGCTCTTTCTTTCAGATTCCTTAAAATTTCCCATATCTCGCGTCTGGCATTCGGATCGAGTCCTGTAGTCGGTTCATCAAGTAGAAGAATTGCAGGATTGTTTATCAATGCAATTCCTGTTGCCAGCCTCTGTCTTTGTCCGCCGGAAAGATTTACCACATACGATTTTCTCTTTTCCTGAAGTCCGACGATATCAATTATCTCATTAACTCGTTCTTTTCCCAGATTAAAAAAAGCTGCAAAAAGCTGCAATGTTTCAGATACTCTCAGTTTATCTATAAATCTGGTTTCCTGAAGAGAAAGTCCAATTATCCGGTGAAGCTCATCTTCATTTCCTTTCCATTTCTTCCCCATAATGGTAATCTCACCTTTATCAGGTTTTTGAATCCCTTCAATCATCTCGACGAGGGTTGTTTTACCGGCGCCATTCGGACCTAGTAGTGCAACAAATTGGCCTTTAGGGATAGTAAGATCAATACCTTTCACCGCCTGGACTGTTTTAAAAGATTTCCAGACATTTTTCACCTCTATAACAGGATCCGGATTCATTTGAAAATTTCTTGTGTAATTTAATTTTTTTTTGTATAGGAATAGTTGAAGAACATATATTTCCTAACAATTGGATATTGTCCAATGTTCGGATATTTTGTAACTTTAAAAAAAAATGTGCTTAAATAAATCTATAATATTGCTTTTATCTGTTGTGATGTTTCTTAGCTGCAAGCCAAGGATTTCAGAAAAAACCAAAGATAAAATTCAATCGGAAACAAAAAGTAATATAGCAGGAAATTTTACTATTGGCGGGGCTTATGCACTTTATCCGTTGGTGCAGAAGTGGAGTGATGATTTTATGAAGATATATCCTGCAGTTAAAATTGTTGTTACATCAGGGGGAACAGGACAGGGAATAGATAATCTGCTGGCTAAAAAGGACCAGTTGGCTATGATTTCAAGACCTCTTACAGTTGAAGAACTGAAAGAAGGAATATGGTTTGTCCCAGTGGCAAAGGAAGGGGTAGCACCGATTGTCAATCAAAAGAATCCATATTTCAAAAGGATTCTCGAACATGGGATTACTCCGGAAAAACTGATCAGGTTGTTTACAGGTGATAAACCAATGACATGGGGTGAACTTCTGGATACTGCCTTAAAAGAAAAGGCCATAGTTTATACAAGGGCTGATAAATCGGGCGCTGCTGTAGTATGGGCTAATTTTCTATGGAAGGAAGACATTGACCTGAAAGGGATTAAGGTTGTAGGAGACCAGGAAATGATAAAAAGCATTCAGGGCAATCAACTGGCTATCGGTTATTGTAACTTCTCGTATGCTTTTGATACTGTAACCGGGGAACGGATAAAAGATATCCAGGTAATTCCTATTGATCTGGATTTCGACAAAACGATAGATAGGAAAGAGGTGCCTTTCACCAATATTAATAAAGCTCATCGGGGTCTTTGGCTTGGTTATTATCCTAAAAACCTGACCCGGGAACTTACATTTGGTTCAGTAGGAAAACCAACCGATCGTGCTATTCTGGCATTTCTTAATTATACTCTGACGACCGGTCAAGACATGGTTGCGAAAAAAGGCTTCTGCGAATTGAATGATGTTTATATCAAAGATGCACTTGATAAACTGAAATAATTTTATTTTGTTCCGAAAAGCCTGTCGCCTGCATCACCAAGGCCAGGGACAATGTATCCGTGTTCATCAAGTTTATCATCAAGTCCGGCAAGATAAATCTGAACATCAGGATGATCCTTCATAATCCGTTCCACTCCCTGAGGGGCGCCTACAACACAAACAAGTTTTATAGTTTTTGCCCCGTGATCCTTTAAGACCTGGATTGCATCAGTCGAACTGCCTCCGGTTGCAAGCATAGGATCGAGAACCATTACCACCGCATTCGGAAGATTGTCAGGGAATTTGGAATAATAAGTCATTGGCTTAAGTGTTAAATGATCGCGATACATACCAATATGGCCTATTCTTGCAGTCGGTATCAGGTTAGAGATACCATCAACCATTCCTAATCCTGCTCTTAAAACCGGCACCAGTACAACATCCATTGCGAGTTCCTGTGTATTACATTTTCCTAATGGGGTTTCTATAGTAATGTTTTTCACCGGAAGATCGCGTGTTATCTCATAAGCCATCAGTCCGGCAATCTCTTCCAGCGTTTCGCGAAAATCTTTGGTATCGGTTTCCTTCCGTCGTAAAAGTGTAAGTTTATGAGTAAGCAAAGGGTGTTTCAGTACATTAAGCATGAGATAGTATAAATTAATGTTTGATTATTCTCAAAGATAATGAAAATGTCATTGCTCATCTCCTTGCAAAGGGAAAACCCAGGAGTTGACTATCCCATTTTCACCAGTGTAAACGGTATCGATTCAGCTATCCTGCCTTTGTCATCAACCACTTTTATAATATAACTATGTGCCGTTTTATCATTCAACGATTCTGAATATTCAAAAGGATCAAGGGTAATTTGTGGAGAATATGGAATGTTTTTGATCTTAGCCCCATCGCGCCATATCTCATAAGATTTTATTGGTGCGTCTCCGGCATAAGCAGTATTCCATTTTATTGTTGCATTACGCACATTGCTTCCTATGTCTTGCACTGCTGATACTTCCTTTGGGGCGGTGAGAGGGATGGCAGCATTTTGAAAATAATTGGTCTTGCCCTCCTTTACCTTTTTGGCTAATTCTTCAACAGCCTTTCTTTCAGCTTCAGTAAATCCGTCCGGCAGAATTTGTGCTGCAACCAGGTTGTCAGTAAGCTGACACTCCTCATTTTTGCTGCTTATATTCCCGATTCCGATGATTGCCAGATGTATACCTGGAGTTGTAAGAGAATACTTTATAAGTGAATGACTTGATAACGAATCGCTTCCTACAGTGCGAACCACATGTTTTGGATTTTCTGACCATTCTGCAGGTTTGGTATACATGGCTCCATCGGCAAATACTTTCATTCCTATCACACCCATGTTTTTAGCTGCCGCAAGAGGGATCACATTATACTGCATATTAAACATAAGCTTGTCATTAGCATTGATTGCAACAAGCATAGCATCAAGCAGATTAGTGCGATCGCGTTGAATCATGTACATATTTACTGAAGGATCAAAATGACCTGAAAATCCAATGTGACGGATAAGTTTTTCATTTCGGGAATTCAATCCCGTAAGGTTTGTTCCGTCCCGGTAATCACGCAAAGCCGCAAGGGCACCTATACGATCCGCATTGGGATCAGGGTTATACAGTCCTTCATATAATGCATCAACTTCTTCCCTGGTGTTTAGGTTATGAATCAGAACCATATCGAGGTACGCTCCCTCAGGGTAATTTCCTTTTCCGTCACCAAACATTAGTGAAAGTGAACGGTGCAGATCATCAATCGTATGTGTACCCTGATCGCCGTTGGTCCAGTTGTTAACTCCTTTGACTACTCCATCGCCTTTTGCATAACGGAGGTGGGTTTTGGAAGTAAGAAATATTGAATGTCTGAGTGTCTCATCATAACCAGATAAACCAGGTATTAAATTCTTAATGTGGAACGCCTTGCCAAAATTTACCTGGCTGTGTCCATAAAGATTGGATGTGTCGAAATAATTAATTCCCAGGTCAAAAGCTTTGAGAATGATCTTCACAGGATCCACACCATCGGGAGTCCATTGCAGGGATGCCTGTCCTCCAAGCCCCATGGTTGTTACTTCAAATCCCAGTTTCCCGAATACTCGTTTCATGGGAGAGGGTGCTTTGGTACATTGCGTAATGAAACCTGGTGCTATTGCAGCAGCTGCTGCTGCCAGAACCGTGGTTTTAGCAAATTTACGGCGGTTCATATTACTTTGAATTGCCATAGCTTAAAATTTAATTAGTTATTCATTATTATAAAGTTAAGAAAGTTTATTGACGGTATCCAGCCTTAATAAAAAACAGTTTATGATTGGTGCTGGAGATCAACAAGCACTAATAGATTAGCCAGCGTGTTATTTATTTGTTTTTTATAATGTTCGTTTTTAATCTTAATCTTTTTCCTAAAACTCTTTAAATCATTGTAATTTTCAGAGGTATATTTCCCGGATTCAAACAGAGTAGCCAGTTCCTTCATGCTATCCAATAAAAACAAGTTGCTTTCAGAGATTAAATTTTTTATGTCCCTTGATATTAATAATAAAGCTGTTGTTGATCCGAAATAGCGGGAGCAAACAGAAATATAGTTTCGGGCCCATTTTGAAATATTTACAACTCCGTCAGGATCTCTTGTCCATTCCAAAAAACAGCAGGTTATAAATTCGAAATAGTGATTCATCGAATCCTCAAGAAAATCATAATCCCTAAATCCTGGTTCCCCTTTAATCCTGCCTTCTGCTATAAGTTCTCTTTCGATACCGGTTTCATAATAGGGCATCATTTTAAGGAAAGTTACAGGAGAATAGCCGTCGCTGCCTATCTCTTTCAGAAAATCAAGATTTGCATTTAGTGATCTGAAGGTCGTTGTTGGCTGGAAAAGCATGAATCCGAAATCAAAACCAATTTCAAGCTTCTTGAGAGTATTTATTCCTGCCTGGCTCCTTGCCACTGTCATATGTTTATTAAGCCTCTTTAAGCCGGAGTCTGTACCATCCTCAATACCAATAAAGACCAAAAACAAGCCATTGCTTTTCATCATAGCAAAGCATTCTTCTTCTACCTCATCGGGCCGGCAATTTATCTTCCACATAATCTTATCGCTCAATCCTCTGTATTTTAGTTCGTTGCAAAATCTTTCTATCCAGCCTGATCCCTTATCACTCTTCACAGGAAAATCATCATCCTGAAAAAGAAATACGGAACAGCCTTCCTCTCTGAACAAATATTCCATTTCCTTTACAACCATTTCAGGCTTCCTTGTCCGTTTAACAGAACCCGGGAAAGGAAGATAAAATTCATTCAGATTGCAGAATAAACAATTATATGCACAACCCCTTCCGGCAAGTATGGTTGCAAATTTCTTATCAAATGCATATTCGTAAAGAGGTGACCGGATGGGGAACGGAAGCTTGTCAAGATTTTTTTCAAGAGGCCTTAACGGATTAGCAATTATTTTGCCTTTATTCGAATATGAGATACTTTCTGTTTTTCTCCAGTCGGTTCCGGAATAAATACATGTTGCCAGTTCAAGTATAGTATATTCGCCCTCAAAACGTACAACAGAATCGAGCCAGGGTATAAGATTGAACAGCTCTTCATATTTCAAACTTGCATAATGGCCACCGGCAGTAAAGTGGCACGTTATTCCTCCTTTCCTCAGGAAACCAATCAGCTCTATAAACTTGTTTATATGATATTGATAAATAACAGAAAACCCTACTATAAGAGGGTTAAGTCCTTTCAGGTTTTCAAGGATTTTCTCTTTCTCATCACTTACATCAATTATTTTAGTTTCAAAACCTGACTTACTCAATACAGCAGCCATATAGCCTATTCCAAGATTATCATATTCTTTTTTGAATACAAATACAACAGGTTGCTCTTTCATGAATGTATTATTTAAACAGACAGGCCAAAATACCTGCTTAAAATTAACATTCTGAGAATCGAAACAAATAATGATAGAGTAATTACTCTTTGTTTAGGAAACAGTATTAAAGTTTTTTCTTTAATTGACATTTCTTAAGGTCGCCAATTAATTCCTTATATGCTTTTTCACAGCGTATGTTATACTTGCGGATTGCAGCCAGCATACACTTTTTTTGAACTGGGTCAACTATTGATTCCATTAGAAATTTATAAGAAGCCGGTTCCATTGGAATTTCTACCGGAAGCCTTGTTTTTGAATCCGAGGATTTGATTGCCATACTTTTAATTTTTAAGGTTTAACAATTTTGTTCAGGCCTGTCTGTTTATGATTTTTATTTTTCCGAATATTTTTTAAGCAACGTTTTTACTTCCGGAATATTTAATAATGGTTTCCAAACCGGATCGAGCTGAAATAATTTTATCGAAAAGCAAGAAGGATTTTCCAGAAGATACTCAATATTTATAATTGCATTATCATAATCGCCAACCATAGTATAAACCAGAGCCTGGTTTATTTTCATATAGCTTTCATCCATTTTATTTCTTATTGAAAGATTAACAGCTAATTTCCCTTCTTCAAATGCCCTGGCCTTATTTCCATTACCGGCAAGTGCAATGGAGGTCAGGCTATGAATCAATGCATCCTTTTCAACCTTTTTAACTTCATTCAGGCTAACCAGAGCCGAATCATAATAAATCCTGGCAATTTTCGTATTGTTTAACAGGTAGTAAATCTTTGCATAAACAAGATATTTTTCACCTTTGATCTTGAAATCTCCGGCAACACAATGATCTGTCTCATACAAAGCATCTTTTAGTTTTCCATCATATATATCGAGCAGTATCCTTATATCCTGAAATCTTTTACCAGTGTTTTTGGCCGCAACCGCCAATTCATCTCTGGCTTCTGAGGTCTTCCCATCCTTTAAAATAAGAACATCGATCTTATTCACATAAGGAGCCCCCCATTTTGGCATTATATCAATAGCTTTCTGATGATAGATCAGTGCTGAATCAAATTTATGTAAATAGGTATAAGATAATCCTATATTTGTCAGAAATATTGCAACTTGCGGGTTCTGCCTTATTACCTTTGATATTAGGCTTTGAGATTTTCCCCAATCTCCCATCTTCCTGTAAACCATAGCCATGTAAAATAGTGGCTGATAATTTTCAGGGTCCTTTATGGCAGCCCTATTAAAATGTACCAGGGCTTTTTGATAATCTATTTCGCAGTAAAAATAATAGAATCCCAGGGCGATCTGGGCATCAGTCAGGTCTTTGTCAATTTCCAATGCTTTGCTTATATCATTACGGCACTTTTCAATACAGGTAGTATCAAACTGTTTTGTGTAGTAACCCCATGAGCGGGCAATTGCCCGGCGCGCATATGCCTCGGCAAAAGCAGAGTCATACTTTATTGCATTATCATAATCGATTACTGCTTTTCTGAATCCTGCCGAATCCATTATTATATTTCCCGTGCTAAAGAGAAACCAGGCATCATTTGAAATTACATTAGCGGAAATATATTTAAGATACGCGACACTATTTTTTGTCGGATCACTATCAATCTGTTTCAACTCTTCTGGTGAGAGCTTCGCATTACATCCATTGGCAATATTCCGGGTAATTTCGCTTACAATTGCTGAAATCTGATTATTTTCCCATATAAATTCACCTGACCATAATTGTTTATCGTTCTTCGCATCAGTTAATCCTACCCAAATTATAATTTTGTCTCCTTCCCTTCTAAATCTTCCTTCAATAAGATAGATGACATCAAGTTCCTCTCTTATTGTATGTAATGTTTTTTTTGTGTCCCTGTATTGAGTAGTTGAAATTCTCGACCTTAAAGTCAGACTTTTTACATTGTGAAGTTTTATTAAAGCAAATTCTGTCAGGATATCGCTGTTGGAAATAAGTTCCGGATCATTTACCGGACATCTGAAAGGAAGAATAGCAACAGATTTTTGTGTGTCTAACCTGTTAAAAAAATTATAAATCAGAATTGATCCGACAGTACATAATAAAAATGACAGGAATAAAATAAATCGTGTTTTTGATTTCCTGGTAAGTGTCAGTGAAGAATACCTTTTCTTCCTTTCAATTTTTGTTTTGATCTCTGTTCCGGTATTCCCGGGTGGAATTTCTTCTTTCCTGGTAATTGGTCTTTCACTTTTCAGACTACGGAAAATTTCATCTATGGCATTGGCAACTTTGTTTATCTGATCGCGGTAGTAAGTCTTATTGAGATTGTCCTGCGGGCGATCTTCATTGGCCCTGAGAGGCCGGTTAACCCCGGCTGATTTATAAATAAAATCAACTCCGCGAAGCATTCCCCCCAGGACCGATTCACATAATTTATTGTCATAAATATCAAGCTCATGAATACGTATGGGAAGTACCCGGTTCCCAACATTCCCTTTTGGCAAAATTACCTTTAGTCCGAATTGATCGTTGGAAGATTGTTCAACAAATGCTCTAAATTCATATTCCCATGCAAATGATTTTGGATCACAATAAGTCTTTGAAATAACCGGAATAAAAATCAGGCATTTAAGTTTATCCTTCAGTGAAGCGTTGACATCGTGTGTCTCTAACAATCCATCATGCGGATTGATGTCAAAATACACACTGATCTCCTCCTTAAATGTCGATTCGAGTTCAATTTTCAGAGCCTCGACGAACTCACTTACCCACCTGTCGCCCTTATTGTCTTTCTGACGGTAGCTGATGAATATGTCGTATTCAAAACCTGGAATTAAACTTGCCATGTTAGCCGTTCATTGTGATAAAGTTACGATTGTATTTAATACAAGTCAAATAAATATAAGTTCAGCTAAAACCCCGGATTCGTTTTTTT
>JGI24133J20442_1000160_pt1 | contig 20032 bp, 25 predicted proteins | sample BarGraNGADG00311_2_FD_20442 | JGI IMG/M metagenome (IMG submission 20442)
CTGCTCGATCGAACCGCCGGCCGCGAGGATCTTGTCCTTCGCGGACGCCGAGTAGGCATCCACCGCGACGCTGATCTTGACCGTGATCTCGCCGGTGCCGAGCACCTTGACCGGCGAGCCCTTGCGGACTGCGCCCTTGGCGACGAGATCCTCGATCGTGACCGAGCCACCCTTGGGGTAGAGCTCGGAGAGCTTGTCGAGGTTGACGACCTGGAACTCGGTGCGGAACGGGTTCTTGAAGCCACGCAGCTTGGGCAGACGCATGTGGAGCGGCATCTGGCCGCCCTCGAAGCGTGCTGCCACCTGGTACCGAGCCTTCGTGCCCTTGGTGCCACGACCTGCGGTCTTGCCCTTCGACGCCTCACCACGACCCACGCGGGTCTTCGCGGTGCGCGCGCCCGGGGCAGGACGCAAGTGGTGCAGCCGCAAGGTGCTCATCCCCGAGACCTCGGCAGCCTTCGCCGGAACCTTCCGGATCGCAGCCGTAGCCGACGCCTTGTCGCCAACGACCTTCTCGGCAGCGGCCTTCTTGGCCGGCGCCTTGTCGCCAACGACCTTCTCGGCGGCGGCCTTCTTGGCCGGAGCCTTCTTGGCCGGCGCCTTCTTGGCGGGAGCCTTCTCCGCGGTCACGTCGTCCTTCTTCTCGGCCATGGTCACTCGACCTCCTCAACGGCGACGAGGTGCGCCACCGTCGCGACCATGCCACGGATCTCGGGCCGGTCCTCCTTGACGACGACGTCGCTGATTCGGCGCAGCCCGAGGGTCCGCAGCGTGTCGCGCTGGTTCTGCTTGCCGCCGATGCCGGACTTGGTCTGGGTCACCTTGAGACGGGCCATCACGCACCCGCCCCAGCAGCCTGGGCCCGCAGCAACGCGGCCGGAGCCACGTCCTCGACCGGCAGACCGCGGCGCGCAGCCACGGCCTCAGGCAGCTCGAGAGCCCGAAGCGCAGCCACCGTGGCGTGCACCACGTTGATCGCGTTGTCGGAACCGAGGGACTTGGTCAGCACGTCATGGATGCCCGCGCACTCCAGGACCGCGCGAACCGGACCGCCGGCGATCACGCCGGTACCCGGAGCGGCGGGACGCAAGAACACGACGCCGGCTGCGGCCTCACCCTGGATCGGGTGCGGGATGGTGCCCTGGATACGCGGGACCTTGAAGAAGCTCTTCTTGGCTTCCTCAACGCCCTTGGCGATCGCGGCCGGCACCTCCTTGGCCTTTCCATAGCCGACGCCGACCATGCCATTGCCATCGCCGACCACGACGAGCGCGGTGAAGCTGAAGCGACGACCGCCCTTGACGACCTTCGCCACCCGATTGATGGCGACTACCCGCTCGACGAACGCGGACTTCTCGGGGACGTCGCCGCGCCGGTTGTCGCGCTCGCGACGATCACGCCGCTCTCCGCCACCCGCCGGCGCGCCGGCCGTGCTGCGCTGCTGTGCAGCCATCAGTGAATCCTTTGCTTCGGTACGGACGTGGGTCGTGGGGTCGGCGCCGTCACAGGGCCAGGCCACCCTCACGGGCGCCTTCGGCCACCGCCGCAACCCGGCCGTGGTACTTGTTGCCGCCGCGGTCGAACACGACGGAGTCGATGCCTGCAGCCTTCGCGCGGGCGGCGACGAGCTCGCCTACCTTGCGGGCCTTGGCGGTCTTGTCACTGCCCAGCGCGCGCAGGTCGGCCTCGAAGGTCGAGGCCGAAGCGAGCGTGCGGCCGGCGGTGTCGTCAACCACCTGGACGAAGACGTGCCGCGACGAGCGCGTCACGACGAGGCGCGGGCGCTCCGTCGTGCCGGCGACCTTCTTGCGAAGACGCACGTGACGACGCGCACGGGCGACCGCCCTGCCGGATCCCTTGATCATCAGAACCATCGGTCACTTACCAGCCTTTCCGACCTTGCGGCGGACCTGCTCGCCGGCGTACCGAACACCCTTGCCCTTGTAGGGCTCGGGCTTGCGGATCTTACGGATGTTCGCCGCGACCTCGCCCACCTGCTGCTTGTCGATGCCACTGACCGACAACTTGGTCGGGCCCTCCACCGTGAAGGTGATGCCGGCCGGGGCAGGCACCGAAACCGGGTGCGAGAAGCCGAGGGCGAACTCGAGGCCCGAGCCCTTGGCCGTCACACGGTAGCCGGTTCCGACGATCTCCAGCTTCTTCTCGTAGCCGTCCGTGACACCGGTGATGAGATTCGCCAACAGCGTGCGGGTGAGGCCGTGCAGCGAACGGGAAACCCGCTCGTCGTTCGGACGGGTCACCACAATGGCGCCCAGCTCGTCGCGGTTGACCTCGATGGGCGAGGCAACGGTGTGCGCGAGGGTGCCCTTCGGGCCCTTCACGGTCACCAGCGGACCGTCGATCGTGACCTCCACGCCGGCCGGGACCGGGACGGGGACTTTGCCGATACGGGACATGGCTATCTCCTTTCCGTCTCGGTTACCAGACGAAGGCGAGGACTTCCCCGCCGACGCCCTTCTTTGCGGCCTGCCGGTCGGTCAGGAGGCCTGAGGAGGTGGACAGAATCGCCACTCCGAGGCCACCGAGCACCCTGGGCAGGTTGGTGGACTTGGCATATACACGCAGGCCAGGCTTCGAGATGCGGCGCACCCCAGCGAGCGAACGCTCACGGTTCGGGCCGAACTTCAACTCGATGGTGAGGTACTTGCCCACCGGGGCGTCCTCCACCTTCCAGCTGGCCACGTAGCCCTCGGCCTTCAGGATCTCCGCAATGTGCGACTTCAACTTCGAGTACGGCATGGTCACCGTGTCGTGGTAAGCCGAGTTCGCATTGCGCAGACGCGTCAGCATGTCTGCAATCGGGTCGGTCATTGTCATCGGGCTTCCGCCCTTCCTCACCGAGGTTTCCCGCTCCGGCCGCTTGCGCGACGTCGGAGGAGACCTGCGACGTAGTCGTTACCAGCTGCTCTTGGTCACACCGGGAAGCTCGCCGCGGTGCGCCATCTCACGAAGGCACACACGGCAGAGCCCAAACTTGCGGTACACCGAGTGCGGACGTCCGCACTTCTGGCACCGCGTGTAGCCGCGCGAGCTGAACTTGGGCGTCCGGCTCGCCTTGACGATCAGGCCTGTCTTCGCCACGTCAGTTCTCCTTGAACGGGAAGCCGAGACGACGGAGCAGCGACCGGCCCTCGTCGTCAGTGGTGGCCGTGGTCACAACGGTGATGTCCATCCCGCGAACCCGGTCGATCTTGTCCTGGTCGATCTCGTAGAACATCGACTGCTCGGTGAGACCGAAGGTGTAGTTCCCGTGGCCGTCGAAGTGCTTCGGCGACAGACCGCGGAAGTCACGGATTCGCGGCAGCGCCACCGAGAGCAGGCGGTCCAGGAACTCCCACATCCGCTCGCCGCGCAACGTCACGTGCGCGCCGATCGGCATGCCCTCACGCAGCTTGAACTGCGCGATGGACTTGCGGGACTTGGTGACCTGCGGCTTCTGACCGGTGATCGCGGCCAGGTCGCGGACCGCGCCGTCGATGAGCTTGGAGTCGCGAGCTGCCTCGCCGACACCCATATTCACCACGATCTTGGTCAGTCGTGCGACCTCGTTCACGTTCGAGTGACCGAACTCCTCGCGCAGCGCCGGGACGATCTCCTCGGCATAGCGCGCCTTGAGCCGCGCCTTGACCTGGGTCTCGGTGCTCATCAGATGTCCTTACCGGAGCTCTTGGCCACGCGGACCCGGGTGTCCCGGCTGCGCCCGTCGCGCTCGATCGTCTCGATGCGGACACCGACCCGGGTGCCCGTCTTGGTCTCCGGGTCGACGAGCATCACGTTGCTGACGTGGATCGGAGCCTCGACCGTCTCGATACCGCCGGTGCGCGCACCGCGGTTCGACTGGCCGACCTTGACGTGCTTGGTCGCCCGCTGCACGCCCTCGACGACCACGCGGTCGGCGTCCTTGAGGACCCCGAGCACGCGCCCCTGCTTGCCGCGGTCACGACCGGCGATGACGACGACGAGGTCGCCCTTCTTGATCTTCGCCATCTCAGATCACCTCCGGAGCGAGCGAAATGATCTTCATGAACTTGCGCTCCCGCAGCTCGCGGCCCACCGGGCCGAAGATGCGGGTACCCCGCGGCTCGCCGTCGCTCTTGAGGAGCACGGCTGCGTTCTCGTCGAACCGGATATACGAGCCGTCCGGACGGCGACGCTCCTTGGTGGTGCGCACGACGACAGCCTTGACGACTTCGCCCTTCTTCACGGCGCCACCCGGGATCGCGTCCTTGACGGCAGCGACGATCACGTCGCCGATGCCGGCGTANCGGCGGCCGGAGCCACCGAGAACGCGGATGCAGAGAAGTTCCTTGGCACCCGTGTTGTCGGCGACTCGAAGCCGCGACTCCTGCTGGATCATTTCCTGAACTCCTGTCGTCGAGCCGGTTCTCGCGGAGCGAGCCTGGCCGAACGGATACGGTCATGCACCGGGCTTGAGCAGCGGGGGCCGATCGCTGCCCGGTGGGGCTGTTGTTGGACTACTTGGCCTTCTCGAGGATCTCCACCAGGCGCCAGCGCTTCGTCGCTGACAACGGGCGGGTCTCCATGATGAGGACAAGGTCGCCGGTGCTGGCGGCATTGGCCTCGTCGTGCGCTTTCACCTTGCTGGTGCGGCGCATGACCTTGCCGTAGAGGGGGTGCTTGACCCGGTCCTCGACGGCGACCACGACGGTCTTGTCCATCTTGTCGCCGACCACGTAGCCGCGGCGCGTCTTGCGGTGCGAACGGTGCTCCGCGACGACAGCCTCGGTGGCCGAGACGTCAGGTGTCGCCTTACTCATAGTTGACCTCTCGCTCACTCTGCCGACTCGCTCGGAGCCGTACGGATACCGAGCTCGCGCTCACGCATGATCGTGTAGATCCGCGCGATGTCGCGGCGCACGGCCTTCAGACGCCCGTGGCTCTCCAGCTGGCCGGTGGCCGACTGGAACCGGAGGTTGAACAGCTCCTCCTTGGCCTTGCGAAGCTCGGCCTCCAGGCGGTCGTTGTCGAACGTGTCCAGCGCGATCGGAGCCAAGTCCTTGGTACCGATAGCCATCACGCTTCACCACCCTCGCGCCGCATGAAACGGCACTTCATCGGGAGCTTGTGCATCGCGCGTCGGATCGCCTCACGTGCGAGCGGCTCGGAAACCCCGGCGAGCTCGAACATGACACGACCCGGCTTGACGTTGGCGATCCACCACTCGGGGGAACCCTTACCGGAACCCATCCGGGTCTCCGCCGGCTTCTTGGTCAGCGGACGGTCCGGGTAGATGTTGATCCAGACCTTGCCACCACGCTTGATGTGGCGGGTCATGGCGATACGGGCAGCCTCGATCTGACGGTTGGTGACGTAGGCGGGCTCGAGAGCCTGGATGCCGAAGTCGCCGAACGCGATCGTCGTACCGCCGGTGGCAGCGCCGGAGCGCGGCGGGTGGTGCTGCTTGCGGTGCTTGAGCCTGCGCGGGACCAACATCGCTCAGGCCCCCGTTCCGGTCTCAGGGGCAGCCGGAGCGTCCGCGGGCTGCTCGGCAGCCGCAGTGTCAGCGTTGCCTGGACGATCGTTGCGGCGAGGACCACGTGCAGGACGCTCGACGCGAGGACCACGCAGGCCGCGCGGGCCGGCGGTCGCCTGCTCGCGAGCGAACTCCTTCTCGGTCATGTCGCCCTTGTAGATCCACACCTTCACACCGATCCGGCCGAAGGTGGTGCGGGCCTCGAAGAAGCCGTAGTCGATGTTCGCGCGCAGCGTGTGCAGCGGCACCCGACCCTCGCGGTAGAACTCGCTGCGGCTCATCTCGGCACCGCCGAGGCGGCCCGAGCACTGCACCCGGATCCCCTTGGCGCCAGCGCGCTGGGCGGACTGCATGCCCTTGCGCATGGCGCGACGGAACGAGACGCGGCTCGCCAGCTGCTCGGCGATGCCCTGGGCCACGAGCTGCGAGTCGATCTCCGCGTTCTTGACCTCAAGGATGTTGAGCTGCACCTGCTTGCCGGTGAGCTTTTCGAGATCGCCGCGGATACGGTCGGCCTCGGCGCCACGACGCCCGATCACGATGCCCGGGCGGGCGGTGTAGATGTCGACGCGGACACGGTCGCGGGTGCGCTCGATCTCGACCTTGGAGATGCCGGCCCGCTCGAGGCCGGTGGCCATGAGCTTGCGGATCTCGACGTCCTCGCCCACGTAGTCGCGGTAGCGCTGGCCGGGCTTGGTGCTGTCCGCGAACCACCGCGAGCGGTGATCCGTGGTGATCCCCAGTCGGTACCCGTGCGGGTTGACCTTCTGTCCCACTATCGGGTCCTTCCCTTCGTGATCTCCTTCGGCGCCACAACCACGGTGATGTGGCTGGTGCGCTTCAGGATCTGGTTGGCCCGGCCCTGCGCCCGCGGACGGAACCGCTTGAGCGTCGGGCCCTCGTCGACAAACGCTTCAGAGACAACGAGCTCCTGCTCGTTGAACGCCTCGCTCGCGCGGTCGGCCTTCACCCGGGCATTGGCGATTGCGCTCTCGACCACCTTGAGGATGGTCTCGCTCGCGGCCTGGGGTGCAAACTTCAGCACCGCCACGGCCTCGCTCGCCTGCTTGCCACGGATAAGGTCCACGACGCGTCGGGCCTTCTGGGGCGTGACACGGACGAACCGCGCCTTCGCCTTGGCTTCCATCGCTGTCCTGCCTTCTTCTCTCGTCTATTCCTCGGACGGCCAGGTTCGTCGCCGCGTCAGCGGCGACGGCCCTTACGGTCGTCCTTCTCGTGGCCGCGGAAGGTCCGCGTGGGGGCGAACTCGCCCAGCTTGTGCCCGACCATCGACTCGGTGACGAACACCGGGACGTGCTTACGGCCGTCGTGCACGGCAAGGGTGTGACCGAGGAAGTCGGGGGTGATGAGCGACCGACGGGACCAGGTCTTGATGACGTTCTTGGTCCCCTTCTCGTTCTGGACGTCCACCTTCTTCTGCAGGTGTCCATCCACGAAGGGGCCCTTCTTGAGGCTGCGTGGCATCTGTCAGGCTCCTATCAACGCTTCTTGCCGGTACGACGACGACGCACAATGAGCTTGTCGCTGTCCTTGTTCGGGCGGCGAGTACGGCCTTCCGACTGACCCCACGGGCTGACCGGGTGGCGACCACCTGAGGTCTTGCCCTCACCACCACCGTGCGGGTGGTCGACCGGGTTCATGGCGACACCGCGGACGGTCGGGCGCTTGCCCTTCCAGCGCATCCGGCCGGCCTTGCCCCAGTTGATGTTCGACTGCTCGGCGTTGCCCACCTCGCCGACCGTCGCGCGACAGCGCAGGTCGACGTTGCGGATCTCGCCGGACGGCAAACGCAGCTGCGCGTACGGTCCGTCCTTGGCGACGAGCTGCACCGAGGCACCGGCGGACCGGGCGATCTTGGCGCCGCCACCCGGGCGAAGCTCGATCGCGTGCACGGTCGTGCCCACCGGGATGTTGCGCAGCGGCAGGCTGTTGCCCGCCTTGATGTCCGCGCTCGAACCGTTCTCGATGCGGTCGCCCTGGCTGAGCTTCGTCGGGGCGAGGATGTAGCGCTTCTCGCCGTCGGCGTAGTGCAGCAAGGCGATGCGCGCAGTGCGGTTGGGGTCGTACTCGATGTGCGCGACCTTCGCCGGCACGCCGTCCTTGTCGTGCCGACGGAAGTCGATCACGCGGAAGGCACGCTTGTGCCCACCACCCTGGTGGCGGGTGGTGATGCGGCCGGAGCTGTTGCGGCCGCCGTTCTTGGTGAGCGGGCGGACCAGCGACTTCTCCGGCTCGGAGCGCGTGATCTCGACGAAGTCGGCAACGCTCGAGCCACGACGGCCCGGAGTCGTCGGCTTGTACTTACGGATTCCCATGGAGGTCAGTCCTCAATCTGCTCTCGTCGCCCGGTCTCAGCCGACCGGACCGCCGAAGATGTCGATGGTGCCTTCGCGCAGCGTCACGATCGCGCGCTTGGTGTCCTTGCGCTTGCCCAAGCCGGACTGCGTCCGGCGAGCCTTGCCCTTGCGGTTGATGGTGTTGACCGAGGCGACCTTGACCTTGAAGACCTGCTCCACCGCGATCTTGATCTCGGTCTTGTTCGCCCGCGGGTCGACGATGAAGGTGTACTTGCCATCGTCGAGCAGCCCGTAACTCTTCTCCGACACGACCGGGGAGATCAGGATGTCGCGCGGGTCCTTGGCGATGACGCTCACTTGCCCTCCTCCTCGGCGTTGAGCTCGGCGGAGCTCGCCACGGCCTGCGCGGAGCGGCCAGCGGCCGGACCGGCGAGGAACACGTCGAGCGCAGCCTGGGTGAACACCACGTCGTCGCTGATCAGGACGTCGTAGGTGTTGAGCTGGTCAGGGACAAGCAGGTGGACCTGCTCGACGTTGCGAAGCGACTTCCAGGTCAGCTCGTCCTGCCGGTCCACGATCACGAGCACGTGGCGCGAGCCGGCGACACCCGAGAGGACCTCGAGAGCGTTCTTGGTGGAAGGCTTGTCGCCCGGGACGAAGCTGCTCAGCACGTGCACGCGGCCAGCGCGTGCGCGGTCCGAGAGAGCCCCGCGCAGCGCGGCGGCCTTCATCTTCTTCGGGGTCCGCTGGCTGTAGTCGCGCGGCGTCGGGCCGTGCACGACCCCACCACCGGTGAACTGCGGCGCGCGGAGCGAGCCCTGGCGGGCGCGACCGGTGCCCTTCTGCTTGTACGGCTTCTTGCCACCACCGCGGACATCGCCGCGGTTCTTGGTCGAATGGGTGCCCTGGCGCGCGGCCGCGAGCTGGGCCACGACGACCTGGTGGATGAGCGGCACGTTCGTCTGGACGTCGAACACCTCGGCGGGAAGCTCGGCAGTGCCGGACTTCTTGCCTGCGGCGTCGATCACGTCGACGGTCAGCGTGTCAGCCATCTGAGCTCACGCCCCCTTCACGGCGGTACGCACGAGGACCACGCCGCCCTTGGGACCCGGGATGGCGCCCTTGACGAGCACCAGGCCCTTCTGGACGTCGACCGCGTGGACGGTCAGGTTCAGGGTGGTCTGACGGGCGTTGCCCATCCGACCGGCCATCCGCACGCCCTTGAACACCCGGGACGGGGTCGAGGCGTTACCGATGGAACCCGGCTTGCGGTGGTTGCGGTGCGCACCGTGGGAGGCGCTGTCGCCGTGGAAGCCGTGGCGCTTCATCACGCCCGCGGTGCCCTTGCCCTTGGTGGTGCCGGAGACGTCGATCACCTGGCCGGCCTCGAAGGCCGCCACGGTGATCTCCTGGCCGAGTGCGTACTGGGATGCGTCGGCGACGCGGATCTCGGCCACGTAACGGCGCGGGGTGACCCCGGCCTTCTCGAAGTGGCCCTTGAGTGGCTGGGAGACCTTGCGCGGGTCGATCTGGCCATAGGCGAGCTGGACCGCGGTGTATCCGTCGTTGTCCACCGTGCGCACCTGGGTGACCACGTTGGTACCGACGGCGACGACGGTGACCGGGACGAGGCGACCGGCCTCATCCCACACCTGCGTCATGCCGAGCTTGGTACCGAGCAGTGCGACCACGGGCATGGTCTGCTGGGGAAGCGTTGTCATCGTGAGCATCCTTCGCAGCGTCAGAGCTTGATCTCGATGTTCACGTCGGCCGGCAGGTCGAGCCGCATGAGCGAGTCGACGGCCTTGGGCGTGGGATCGATGATGTCGATGAGCCGCTTGTGGGTACGCATCTCGAAGTGCTCGCGGCTGTCCTTGTACTTGTGGGGCGACCGGATGACGCAGAAGACGTTCTTCTCGGTCGGCAGCGGTACCGGGCCCACCACCGTCGCACCAGCGCGGGTCACCGTGTCGACGATCTTGCGCGCCGAGCTGTCGATGACCTCGTGGTCGTACGACTTGAGCCGGATGCGGATCTTCTGTCCCGCCATGGCGTCTTCTTATCTCTCTCTCTAGTACCGCTACCTGTCCGACCCCCGCACTCGGGCGTGTCGGTTCTCGCGACACACCGTCGCGCTGCGCATCACGTTGATGCGAGGTCGATGGATGTCTGCCGGACCGCACCCGGAAGGCGCTCCTGGTCCTCATCGTCTGTCGTGCCTGGCCGGGCGCGTTCTAACGCGTCACCCACGCAAGGCAACCTGACAAGTGTGCCAGAGACCCGCGGCCCCGTCCAATCCGGTCCGGGCCACCCCGTGCGGGGCGCTCCGGCGGTGGCCGACGGTGCCGCTGACCACGTCCGCGCCGCACGGTGCGGACGTGGCGTGGGCCCGGACGCCTTGGCATCCGAGCCCACGCTCGCGTCACTTCAGGATCTTGGTGACCTTGCCGGAGCCGACGGTACGGCCACCCTCACGGATGGCGAAACCGAGGCCCTCCTCCATGGCGATCGGCTGGATCAGCGAGACCGACATCTCGGTGTTGTCGCCCGGCATGACCATCTCGGTGCCCTCGGGCAGCGTGATGACGCCGGTGACGTCGGTGGTCCGGAAGTAGAACTGCGGACGGTAGTTCGAGTAGAACGGGTTGTGACGGCCGCCCTCGTCCTTGGCCAGGATGTAGACCTGAGCCTCGAACTGGGTGTGCGGCGTGATCGAACCCGGCTTCACGACGACCTGACCGCGCTCCACGTCCTCACGCTTGGTGCCGCGCAGGAGCAGACCAACGTTGTCGCCCGCCTGGCAGTAGTCGAGGAGCTTGCGGAACATCTCGACGCCGGTGACTGTGGTCTTGATCGCCTTCTCCTTGATACCGACGATCTCGACCTCCTCGTTCAGCTTGAGCGTGCCACGCTCGACGCGACCGGTGACGACCGTGCCACGTCCGGTGATCGTGAAGACGTCCTCGATCGGCATCAGGAACGGCTTGTCGACCTCGCGCAGCGGGTCCGGAACGCTCTCGTCTACGGCGTCGAGCAGGTCCTCGATGGACTTGACCCACACCGGGTCGCCCTCAAGTGCCTTGAGGCCCGAGACGCGAACGACGGGGACGTCATCGCCGGCGAAGCCCTGAGCGGACAGCAGCTCGCGGACCTCGACCTCGACCAGCTCGAGAATCTCCTCGTCGTCGACCATGTCGGCCTTGTTCAGTGCGACGAGCAGGTAGGGCACGCCGATCTGACGAGCCAGCAGCACGTGCTCGCGCGTCTGCGCCATCGGGCCGTCGGTCGCGGCGACCACCAGGATCGCGCCGTCCATCTGGGCGGCACCGGTGATCATGTTCTTGATGTAGTCCGCGTGACCGGGGGCGTCGACGTGCGCGTAGTGGCGCTTGTCGGTCTGGTACTCGACGTGCGCGATGTTGATCGTGATACCGCGCTGCTTCTCCTCGGGCGCCTTGTCGATCTCATCGAAAGACGTGTAAGGGTTCAGCTCGGGGTGCTTGTCGTGCAGCACCTTCGAGATCGCGGCGGTCAGCGTCGTCTTGCCGTGGTCGACGTGACCAATGGTGCCGATATTGACGTGCGGCTTAGTCCGCTCGAACTTGGCCTTCGCCACTGTGTCCTCCTGGGACTTGGGTAGTTGTGCCGGACGGTGCAGGTCCTCGGACGGTCCTGCGGGTCGTGCGGGTCGCTACGGGTCGGTTATCTGATTCTGCGGGGTCGACCTGTGGGACTCACTCGCCCCGGGTCTTCTTGATGATCTCCTCGGCAACGCTCCGAGGAACCTCGGCGTAACTGTCGAACTGCATCGAGTAAACCGCACGGCCCTGGGTCTTGGATCGCAGGTCGCCGACATACCCGAACATCTCTGACAGCGGGACAAGAGCGCTCACGACCTTCACGCCGCTCGCGTCCTGCATCTGGTGGATCTGGCCACGGCGGGAGTTGAGGTCGCCGATGACGTCGCCCATGTACTCCTCAGGCGTACGGACCTCGACGGCCATGACCGGTTCCAGCAGCACGGGGTCGGCTCGCCTGACGCCCTCCTTGAGGACCATCGAGCCGGCAATCTTGAAGGCCATCTCGGAAGAGTCGACCTCGTGGTACGCGCCGTCGAGCAGCGTCGCCTTGACGCCGACCAGCGGGTAGCCCGCAAGAACACCGAGCCGCATCGCGTCCTGCATCCCGGCGTCCACGCTCGGGATGTACTCGCGCGGGATGCGACCACCGGAGACGGCGTTCACGAACTCGTACTGCTCGCCCTCAGCCGAGACCAGCGGCTCGAAGGTGACCTGCACCTTCGCGAACTGGCCGGAACCGCCGGTCTGCTTCTTGTGCGTGTAGTCGACCTTCTCAACCTTGCGGCGGATGGTCTCTCGGTAGGCAACCTGCGGCTTGCCGACATTCGCCTCGACGTTGAACTCGCGGCGCATGCGGTCGACCAGGATGTCCAGGTGCAGCTCGCCCATGCCGTGAATGATCGTCTGCCCGGTGTCCGGGTCGAGGTTGACCTGGAAGGTCGGGTCCTCGTCTGCGAGCTTTTGGATCGCGATCGACAGCTTCTCCTGGTCACCCTTCGTCCTAGGCTCGATTGCGACCGAGATGACGGGCTCCGGGAAGGTCATCGACTCGAGCACGATCTGGTTGCTCGGGTCGCACAGGGTGTCACCCGTGGTGGTGTCCTTCAGGCCGATGAACGCGTAGATGTGGCCCGCGGTGGCCGCGTCGACAGGGTTCTCCTTGTTGGAGTGCATCTGGAAGAGCTTCCCGATCCGCTCCTTCTTGCCCTTCGTCGCGTTGACCACATGGGCGCCCGAGGACACCTTGCCCGAGTACACCCGGACATAGGTCAACTTGCCGAAGAACGGGTGCGTCGCGATCTTGAAGGCGAGGGCCGAGAACGGCTCGGTCGACTTCGGAGCGCGGGTGAGGAGCTCGGACTCGTGACCGACGACGTGACCCTGCACGTCCGGAACGTCGATCGGGGAGGGCAGGTAGTCGATCACGGCGTCGAGCATGGGCTGGACGCCCTTGTTCTTGAACGCCGAACCGCACAGCACCGGGTAGATCTCGCTGGCGATGGTGAGCTTGCGGATGCCCGCCTTGATCTCGGCCACCGTGAACTCCTCGCCGGCCAGGTACTTCCCGAGCAGGTGCTCGTCCGCCTCGGCGACGGCCTCGATGAGCTGGGCGCGGTACTCCGCGGCCTTCTCGACCATGTCAGCCGGGATCTCCTCGATCGAGAACTCCTCGCCCCTGCCGGTCTCGCCGCGCCATACGAGCGCACGCTGCTCGACCAGGTCGACGACGCCCAAGAAGCTGCTCTCGGAGCCGATCGGCAGCTGCAGCGGCACCGGCTTGGCCTTGAGCCGGTCGACAATGCTCTTCACGGTGTAGTAGAAGTCGGCACCGAGCTTGTCCATCTTGTTGACGAAGCAGATGCGCGGCACGACGTACTTGTCGGCCTGGCGCCACACGGTCTCCGACTGCGGCTCGACGCCTTCCTTGCCGTCGAAGACGGCAACTGCCCCATCGAGGACGCGCAGCGAACGCTCGACCTCGACCGTGAAGTCGACGTGGCCGGGCGTGTCGATGATGTTGATCTGGTTGTCGTTCCAGAAGCACGTCGTCGCGGCGGACGTGATCGTGATGCCGCGCTCCTGCTCCTGCTCCATCCAGTCCATCGTGGCGGCGCCGTCGTGCACCTCACCGATCTTGTAGTTGATCCCGGTGTAGAACAGGACCCGCTCGGTGGTCGTCGTCTTACCAGCATCGATGTGCGCCATGATGCCGATGTTGCGGACCCTCGTGAGGTCGGTCAGCACGTCGAGTGCCACGTGTGGTGCTCCCTACAGTCTGTGTCAGCCAGGGCCGTCGCGACTACCAGCGGTAGTGCGCGAACGCCTTGTTGGACTCGGCCATCTTGTGCGTGTCTTCGCGGCGTTTCACCGCGGCGCCGAGGCCGTTGCTGGCATCCAGGATCTCGTTCATCAGGCGCTCGGTCATCGTCTTCTCGCGACGAGCGCGGGAGTAGTCCACCAACCAGCGCAGGGCGAGCGTCGTGGACCTGACCGGGCGGACCTCGACCGGAACCTGGTAGGTCGCGCCACCGACGCGGCGGGAGCGGACCTCGAGCGACGGGCGGACGTTCTCGAGCGCGCGCTTGAGCACGACGACCGGGTCGCCACCGGTCTTGTCACGGGCGCCCTCGAGCGCGCCGTACACGATGCTCTCGGCGACGGACTTCTTGCCGTCGAGCAGCACCTTGTTGATCAGCTGGGTCACGACGGGCGAGCCGTAGACCGGGTCGATGATGAGTGGCCGCTTCGGGGCCGGGCCCTTGCGAGGCATCAGCTCTTCTCCTTCTTCGCACCGTAACGGCTGCGAGCCTGCTTGCGACCCTTGACACCCTGGGTGTCGAGGGCACCGCGAACGATCTTGTAGCGGACACCGGGGAGGTCCTTCACGCGACCCCCGCGGACGAGCACGATCGAGTGCTCCTGCAGGTTGTGGCCGACGCCCGGAATGTATGCGGTGACCTCGATCTGGCTCGAGAGCTTCACCCGGGCAACCTTGCGGAGCGCCGAGTTCGGCTTCTTCGGGGTGGTCGTGTACACCCGCGTACACACCCCGCGGCGCTGAGGGCTGCCCTTCAGTGCCGGCGTCTTGGTCTTGCCGGCCTTCGCCGTCCGCCCCTTGCGGACGAGCTGCTGGATCGTGGGCACTGCGTCTCCGTGTCTGCTCGAAGTTCTCTAACTGTGGCGGTCGGCCTTCGCCGACCCGGTGGACTGGCGAACGCCAGACCGTGGTCTCGTACTCCCGCTCCCGACCCCCGCACCCGGGCGTGTCGCACCATATGCTCGCGGCGCTCGTCCGTCAGAATTCCTGGACGGTGTGGCCGCGCGCTCCGGTGGCAATCCACCCGGCACGTCCGACGATGACCATCAGAGCTGTCACCAACCAGAGTGCACGCGCAAGGGCCCGACACTGCGGGCACGGGGACCTAGGCTACCCGCTGGGGCGCCGAAGCGTCAAAAAGCGGCCAGACAGGCCCCCGCGTCGCTCAGCGGTAGTCCCCCAGGTCGAAGTTGTCGAGCGGGATGGCTTCGCCAGTTCCGTCCGCGAAGGCCGAGAAGTCGATCTCGTCGTAGCCGAAGCTCGGGTAGAGCTCGGCCTTCGCGGTCTCGGTCGGCTCGACCGAGACGTTGCGGTAGCGGGGCAGGCCCGTACCGGCCGGGATCAGCTTGCCGATGATCACATTCTCCTTGAGGCCGAGCAGCGGGTCACTACGACCGCTCATGGCCGCCTCGGTGAGCACCCGGGTGGTCTCCTGGAAGGAGGCCGCCGAGAGCCACGAGTCGGTCGCGAGCGACGCCTTCGTGATACCCATCAGCTCGGGACGGCCCGACGCCGGGGCGCCACCCTCCGCCACTGCCCTGCGGTTCGCGTCCTCGAAGCGTCCCCGCTCGGCGAGCTCGCCGGGCAAGAGCGCGGAGTCACCCGAGTCGAGCACGGTCACCCGACGCAGCATCTGGCGCACGATGACCTCGATGTGCTTGTCGTGGATGTCCACGCCCTGCGAGCGGTAGACCTCCTGGACCTCGTCCACCAGGTGCTTCTGGGTGGCACGCGGGCCGAGGATGCGCAGCACCTTCTTCGGGTCCACCGCACCGGCGATGAGCTGCATGCCCACCTCGACGCGGTCGCCGTCGGACACGAGCAGGCGAGACCGCTTGGTGATCGGGTAAGCGATCTCCTCGCTGCCGTCGTCGGGCGTGATGACCATCCGTCGGGTGCGATCCGACTCGTCGATCGTGAGCCGTCCGGTGACCTCCGCGATCGGCGCCTCACCCTTGGGGGTGCGGGCCTCGAAGAGTTCCTGGACGCGCGGCAGACCCTGGGTGATGTCGTCCGCGGACGCCACACCACCGGTGTGGAAGGTACGCATCGTGAGCTGCGTGCCGGGCTCACCGATGGACTGGGCAGCGATGATGCCGACGGCCTCGCCGATGTCCACCAGCTTGCCGGTCGCGAGCGAGCGGCCGTAGCAGAGTGCACACGTCCCGACGCGGGACTCGCAGGTGAGCACGGAGCGCACCTTGACCTCGGTCACACCGGCCTTGATCACCTCGGCGATCAGCACGTCACCCAGGTCCAAGCCGGCCTTGGCGATGATGGTGCCGTCCTTCGCCGTCACGTCCGCGGCGAGAGTACGAGCGTAGATGCTCGTCTCGACGCGCTCGTGCAGGCGCAGCACGCCATCCGGACCCGGCGTGGCAACCGGCAGGTTCAGACCGCGCTCGGTGCCGCAGTCCTCCTCACGGACGATGACGTCCTGCGAGACGTCCACCAGACGACGGGTCAGGTAGCCCGAGTCGGCGGTACGAAGTGCAGTGTCGGCCAGACCCTTGCGGGCACCGTGGGTCGCGATGAAGTACTCCAGGACGGAGAGGCCCTCGCGGTAGTTGGACTTGATCGGGCGCGGGATGATCTCGCCCTTGGGGTTCGCCACCAGGCCGCGCATACCCGCGATCTGGCGAACCTGCATCCAGTTACCACGCGCACCCGAGCCGACCATCCGGAACACCGTGTTGCGCTCCGGGAAGTTGGCCCGCATCGCGTCGTCGACGTCGTTGGTCGCCTGGGTCCAGATCTCGATGAGCTCCTGACGGCGCTCGTCGTCGGTGATCAGACCCTTCTCGTACTGCTGCTGGACCTTCTCGGCCTTGGCCTCGTAGCGATCCAGGATGACGCGCTTCTCCTCGCGCGGCGTCGCCACGTCCGAGATGCCGATCGTGACGCCGGACCGGGTGGCCCAGCGGAAGCCGGCCTCCTTGAGAGCGTCGAGGCTCGCCGCGACCTCCACCTTGGGGTAGCGCTCGGCTAGGTCGTTGACGATCGCCGAGAGGCGCCGCTTGTCGACGACCTCGTTCACGAACGGGTAGTCCACCGGGAGCAGGTCGTTGAACAGCGTGCGCCCGAGCGAGGTGACCAGGATGATCGGTGCACCCGCGGTCCAGCGCTCCGGCCCGGTGAAACCGTCCGGTGCGACGAAGTCGTCGAGACGGATCTTCACCTCGGCGTTCAGGTCCAGGTTGCCGGCGTCGAACGCCATGATCGCCTCGGCCGGGGAGCTGAACGCGCGCCCCTCGCCGACGGCACCCGGGCGTGCCGAGGTCAGGTGGAACAGGCCGATGATCATGTCCTGCGAAGGCATGGTCACCGGACGCCCGTCCGACGGCTTGAGGATGTTGTTGCTCGAGAGCATCAGGATGCGGGCCTCGGCCTGTGCCTCGGTCGAGAGCGGCAGGTGGACGGCCATCTGGTCGCCGTCGAAGTCCGCGTTGAACGCGGCGCAGACGAGCGGGTGCAGGTGGATCGCCTTGCCCTCGACGAGCTGCGGCTCGAAGGCCTGGATGCCGAGGCGGTGCAGCGTCGGGGCGCGGTTGAGCAGCACCGGGTGCTCGGTGATGACCTCCTCGAGGACGTCCCACACGACCGGGCGGGCGCGCTCGACCATGCGCTTCGCACTCTTGATGTTCTGCGCGTGGTTGAGGTCGACCAGTCGCTTCATCACGAACGGCTTGAAGAGCTCGAGCGCCATCTGCTTCGGCAGACCGCACTGGTGCAGCTTGAGCTGCGGGCCGACGACGATGACGCTTCGGCCCGAGTAGTCGACGCGCTTGCCGAGCAGGTTCTGGCGGAACCGACCCTGCTTGCCCTTGAGCATGTCCGAGATCGACTTCAGCGGCCGGTTGCCCGGACCGGTGACCGGACGACCGCGGCGGCCGTTGTCGAACAGTGCGTCCACGGCCTCCTGGAGCATCCGCTTCTCGTTGTTGACGATGATCTCGGGCGCGCCGAGGTCGAGCAGACGCTTGAGCCGGTTGTTCCGGTTGATCACGCGGCGGTACAGGTCGTTCAGGTCCGAGGTCGCGAACCGGCCGCCGTCGAGCTGGACCATCGGGCGCAGGTCCGGCGGGATCACCGGCACGCAGTCGAGGACCATGCCGAGCGGCGAGTTCCGCGTGGTGAGGAACGCGTTGACGACCTTGAGGCGCTTGAGCGCGCGGGTCTTGCGCTGGCCCTTGCCGGTCGCGATCGTCTCGCGCAGCGACTCGGCCTCAGCCACGAGGTCGAACGACTCGAGGCGCCGCTGGATCGCCGAAGCGCCCATCGAACCCTTGAAGTAGTTGCCGTAGCGCGCGCCGAGCTCGCGGTACAGCATCTCGTCGCCCTCGAGGTCAGCGACCTTGAGGTTCTTGAACCGGTCCCAGACCGCGACGAGGCGTTCCAGCTCCAGCTCCGAGCGCTTGCGCAGCTGAGCCATCTCGCGCTCGGCTGAGTCACGGACCTTGCGGCGCGCGTCGGCCTTGGCACCCTCGGCCTCGAGCGCGGCCAGGTCGGCCTCGAGCTTCTGGGCACGTGCCTCGATCTCGGCGTCGCGACGGTTCGTGAGCTCCTGCTTCTCCAGGTCGATCTCGTTCTGGAGGTTCGGCAGGTCCTCACGACGACCCTCGACGTCGACCTCGGTGATCATGTAAGCCGCGAAGTAGATGACCTTCTCGAGGTCCTTCGGAGCGACGTCGAGCAGGTAACCGAGCCGCGACGGGACGCCCTTGAAGTACCAGATATGCGTCACCGGGGCGGCGAGCTCGATGTGGCCCATCCGCTCACGGCGGACCTTCGAGCGGGTCACCTCGACGCCGCAGCGCTCGCAGATGATGCCCTTGAAGCGCACCCGCTTGTACTTGCCGCAATAGCACTCCCAGTCCCGGGTAGGACCGAAGATCTTCTCGCAGAAGAGACCGTCCTTCTCCGGCTTGAGGGTCCGGTAGTTGATGGTCTCGGGCTTCTTGACCTCGCCGTGCGACCAGGCGCGGATCTCGTCGGCCGATGCGAGGCCGATGCGCAACTCGTCGAAGACGTTGACGTCGAGCAAGGTGTCCTACTTCCTTCGTCTGTCCGTGTTCACCGGTGACGGCTGGTGATGGCCGTTGTCGTGTCCCGGCGCCGCTCCGCGTTCGCGGTCCGGCGCCGGGGCACTGAGTCAGATCTCTTCGACGCTGCTGGCGTTAGGTCGGCGGGATAGGTCGATGCCGAGCTCCTCCGCCGCGCGGTACACGTCGTCGTCGGTCTCGCGGAGTTCGATCTGCGAGCCGTCGCTGGACAGCACCTCGACGTTCAGGCACAGCGACTGCATCTCCTTGATGAGCACCTTGAAGGACTCGGGGATGCCCGGCTCGGGGATGTTCTCGCCCTTGACGATCGCCTCGTACACCTTGACGCGACCCAGCACGTCGTCGGACTTGATGGTCAGGAGCTCCTGCAGCGCGTACGCCGCGCCGTAGGCCTCGAGGGCCCAGACCTCCATCTCACCGAATCGCTGGCCACCGAACTGTGCCTTACCACCCAGCGGCTGCTGCGTGATCATCGAGTACGGGCCGGTGGACCGCGCGTGGATCTTGTCGTCCACCAGGTGGTGCAGCTTCAGGATGTACATGTAGCCGACCGCGATCGGCTCCGGGAACGGCTCTCCGGAGCGGCCGTCGAACAGCTGCGCCTTGCCGTCCCCGTTGACCATGCGCTGACCGTCGCGGTTCGGCAGAGTTGCCGTGAGCAGGCCGGTGAGGGCCTCCTCCTGGACGCCGTCGAAGACCGGGGTGGCCACCAGGCTGCCGGGCTCGCTGGTCTGCAGGTATGCCGGCAGCTTCTTCGCCCAGTCCGCGGGTCCGTCAGCGAGGGAGGTGTCCCAGCCCTGCTTCGCGACCCAACCGAGGTGCGTCTCGAGCACCTGGCCGACGTTCATCCGACCGGGCACACCGAGCGGGTTGAGGATGACGTCGACCGGGGTCCCGTCGGCGAGGAACGGCATGTCCTCGATCGGAAGGATCTTGGAGATGACGCCCTTGTTGCCGTGACGACCAGCGAGCTTGTCGCCGTCGGTGATCTTGCGGCGCTGGGCGATGTAGACGCGGACCAGCTGGTTCACGCCGGGCGGCAGCTCGTCGCCGTCCTCGCGGTTGAACTCGCGGACGCCGATGACCGTACCGGACTCGCCGTGCGGGACCTTGAGCGAGGTGTCGCGAACCTCGCGCGCCTTCTCACCNAAGATCGCGCGGAGCAGGCGCTCCTCGGGCGTGAGCTCGGTCTCGCCCTTGGGGGTCACCTTGCCGACCAGCACGTCACCGGCCGCCAC
>JGI24133J20442_1000164_pt1 | contig 19903 bp, 15 predicted proteins | sample BarGraNGADG00311_2_FD_20442 | JGI IMG/M metagenome (IMG submission 20442)
CTTCGTCGCTCGTCAGCACAGGCCGCCGCAACCAGGACGGCCGGAGGAATGCCGACGAGGCGGGTCACGACCGATCGCGGGTCCGCTCGAGGAGGAATACCGGTCACGCCCGGGTGCCAAGGTGCAGAAGACGCTGATCCGCTCCCAGGTCCGCCCCGAGGCACCGAGCGAGGCGCCGGCGCACGACGACGCGCCCTGAGCGGGTCCCGTCCGGGGCCCTTTCGATCACACCGGTGTCAGTGCGCGGCGCGGCCCGTGCCGGAGAGCTGACCGATCTTATGCACCAGGATCGAGTTCGTCGTTCCTGAGATGCCCACCGGGGCACCCGAGACGATGACGACCAGGTCGCCCTCGGTGACGAGCCCGGCCTCGCGGAGCATGCCGTCCACCTGACGCACCATGGCGTCGGAGTGCTCGACCTGCGGGACCTCGTACGTCTGCACGCCCCAGCTGACCGCGAGCTCGGTACGCACCTTCGGCACCGGCGTGAACGCGAGCAGCGGGATCTGCGAGCGGAGCCGGGACATCCGGCGCGCCGAGTCACCGGACTGCGTGAACGTGACCAGGTACTTCACGCCAAGCGTGTCGCCGATCTCGGCGGCGGCGCGGGTGATGGCCCCACCGCGGGTGTACGGCGTCGTGCCGAGCGGTGCCATCCGCTCGCGGCCGAGCTCCTCGGTGTTCTCGATGATGCGGGCCATCGTGCGGACCGCCTCGATCGGGTATTCACCGATGCTCGTCTCACCGGAGAGCATCACCGCGTCGGCACCGTCGAGGATGGCGTTCGCGCAGTCGGAGGCCTCGGCGCGGGTCGGGCGCGGGGCCGAGATCATCGACTCGAGCACCTGGGTCGCCACGATGGCGGGCTTGGCGTTTCGACGAGCGAGCTCGACGGCGCGCTTCTGCACCAGCGGGACCATCTCGAGGGGCATCTCGACGCCGAGATCACCGCGGGCGACCATGATGCCGTCGAACGCGTCGACGATCTCGGCCAGGTTCTCGACCGCCTGGGGCTTCTCGATCTTGGCGATCACCGGAACGATGCGGCCCTCCTGGGCCATGATCCGCGCCACGTCGTCGTAGTCCTTCGCACTACGCACGAAAGAGAGGGCGATGATGTCCGCGCCGAGGCGCAGCGCCCAGCGCAGGTCCACCTCGTCCTTGTCCGACATGGCCGGGACGCTGACCGCGACGCCGGGCAGGTTGAGGCCCTTGTTGTTCGAGACCGGGCCGGCGAGCTCGACCTTGGTCACGACGTCGTTGCCCTCGACCGCGACGATGCGGACGCCGACCCGGCCGTCGTCGATGAGAATCTGGTCACCGACCTTCGCGTCGCCCGGCAGACCCTGGTAGGTGGTCGACGCGCGCTCCTTGGTTCCTGGGACGTCGTCGGTCGTGATGGTGAAGGTGTCGCCCTCGGTGAGCTCGACCTTGCCCTCGACGAAGGTGCCGAGGCGGATCTTGGGACCCTGCAGGTCGACCAACACCGCGACAGCGCGCCCGGACGCCTGCGCGGCTGCGCGGACGTTCCGGTACACGAGCTCGTGCGCTTCCTGGTCGCCGTGGCTGCGGTTGATCCGCGCCACGTCCATTCCGGCGTCGACGAGGGCCTGAATCTGTTCCCGGGACTCCGTCACCGGGCCGATGGTGCAGACAATCTTCGCTCTACGCATAGTTCAAGCCTAGGCCCTTCCGAGGAGAGGACACGGACCCGAAGGTCCTGCGCAACAGGTGGGATGACCAACGCCGCCATCACGCCCGCAGGGCGACCGTGCTCGCCGCGATCGGCGCGGGCAGCTCGGTGGTTCCGCTGAGGTACGAATCGACGGCGGCGGCGGCGGCGCGCCCCTCTGCGATCGCCCATACGATGAGCGACTGCCCGCGACCAGCGTCACCGGCGACAAACACCCCGGGCACGTCAGACACGAAGTCGTCCGTCCGCCCGATGACACCGCGTGCGGTGATCGAGACGCCGAGCTGCTCGAGCAGCGGCCCGCGCTCCGGGCCGGTGAAGCCCATCGCGAAGAGCACCAGCTGCGCCGGGATCTCGTGCTCCGTGCCGGGAACCGGCTCGAACCGCCCGCCGATCATCTCGACCTCGACCAGGCTCAGCGCGCGGACACTCCCGGACTCGTCGCCGAGGAACTCCTGCGTGCTGACGGAGTACACNCGCTCGCCACCCTCCTCGTGGGCGGCCGATACGCGGTAGGTCATCGGGTACGTGGGCCACGGCTNACCGCTCGGCCGGTTCTCCGGCGGGTGCGGCAGGATCTCCAGCTGGGTGACCGACCGGGCGCCCTGGCGCAGCGCCGTGCCGAGGCAGTCCGCGCCCGTGTCGCCGCCGCCGATGACGACGACGTCCTTGCCGTTCGCGACCACCTGGTCCTCGACCACGTCGCCGGCCGCCACCCGGTTCGCCTGCGGCAAGTACTCCATCGCCTGCATGATCCCGTCGAGCTCCCGGCCCGGAACGGGCAGGTCGCGCGCCGCGGTCGCACCGACGGCGAGCACGATCGCGTCATACCGGTCCCGCAGCTGCCGTCCGGTGATGTCCAAACCGACGTCCACCCCCGGACGGAACCGGGTGCCCTCGGCCTCCATCTGCGCGAGCCGCCGATCCAGGTGGTACTTCTCCATCTTGAACTCGGGGATCCCGTACCGCAGCAAGCCGCCGATCCGGTCGGCCCGCTCGTAGACCGCGACCGTGTGCCCGGCCCGCGTCAGCTGCTGCGCTGCCGCCAGACCGGCCGGTCCGGAACCGATCACCGCGACGGTCTTGCCGCTGAGCCGCTCGGGGACCTTGGGGTCGACCCAGCCGTTCTCAAACGCGGTGTCGATCGTGGTGACCTCGATCTGCTTGATCGTGACGGCCGGCTGGTTGATCCCCAGCACGCACGCCGCCTCGCACGGCGCCGGGCAGAGCCGACCGGTGAACTCCGGGAAGTTGTTCGTGGCGTGCAGCCGTTCGATCGCCTCGCGCCAGTCACCACGCCAGACCAGATCGTTCCAGTCGGGGATGAGGTTCCCGAGCGGGCACCCGCTGTGGCAGAACGGAACGCCGCAGTCCATGCAGCGGCCGGCCTGGCGGTGGATCATCGCCGGGTCGGTCGCCTCGTAGACCTCTTTCCAGTCCATGATCCGCACCTGGACGGGACGGCGCGGCGGCAACTCCCGCTGACGATCGGTCAGGAAGCCCTTCGGGTCAGCCATGAGAAGCCTCCATGATCCTCGACCAGACCGTGTCCCCGTCAGGGTCCAGTCCCTCCAGAAGCGCCTGCGCGCGAATGGCCACGACCCGCGCGTAGTCGCGCGGCATGACCGTCGTGAAGCGCGCGGCGGCTCTCCCCCAGTCCGCCAGCAGTCCCGCGGCCACCGCGGAGTCGGTCTCCTCGTGGTGCCGCTCCACCAAGGCGCGCAGCAGCTCGGCATCGGCCGGGCTCAGCGGGCGCAGGTCGACGAGCCCGGTGTTCACCCGTTCCTCTCTGAGGTCGAGGACGTACGCCGTCCCGCCCGACATGCCGGCCGCGAAGTTCCGCCCGGTCTGGCCGAGGATGACCACCGTGCCGCCCGTCATGTACTCGCAGCCGTGGTCACCCACGCCCTCGACAACGGCGGTCACGCCGGAGTTGCGGACGCAGAAGCGCTCACCGACCTTGCCGCGCAGGAAGATCTCGCCCGACGTCGCGCCGTAGCCGATCACGTTGCCCGCGATGATGTTCTGTTCCGCGACGAACGTTGCGGTCCGTGGCGGACGGACGATCAGTCGCCCGCCGGACAGACCCTTGCCGAGGTAGTCGTTCGAGTCGCCGAACAGCCGGAGGGTGATGCCCTGCGGCACGAACGCCCCGAAGGACTGCCCGGCGGAGCCCGTCAGGGTGATGTCGATCGTGTTCGGCGCCAGCGCCTCGACGCCCCAGCGCTTGGTGACCTCGTGACCGAGCATCGTCCCGACGGTCCGGTTGACGTTGCGGATCGGTAGCGAGATCTGGACCGGCTCGCGCTTCGTCAAGGCGTCCGCGGCCATCGCGATGAGGGTTTGGTCGAGCGCCTTGGCCAGCCCGTGGTCCTGAAGCGTCGCCTGGTGCAGGATCGTCCCCGCCGGCACGTCTGGACGGCTCAGGATCGGAGCGAGGTCGAGACCCGCCGCCTTCCAGTGGTCCACCGCGGCCTTCGGGTCGAGCGACTCGACCTGCCCGATCGCCTCCGCCATGGTGCGGAATCCGAGCTGGGCCAGATATTCCCGGACCTCCTCCGCGATGTACTCGAAGAAGGTCTCGACGAACTCCGGCTTGCCGTTGAAGCGCGCGCGAAGCTCGGGGTTCTGGGTCGCGACGCCCACCGGGCAGGTGTCCAGGTGGCAGACCCGCATCATGATGCAGCCGCTCGCCACGAGCGGAGCCGAGGCGAAGCCGAACTCCTCCGCACCGAGCAGCGCCGCCACGATGACGTCGCGACCGGTCTTGAGCTGGCCGTCCGTCTGCACGACGATGCGGTCGCGCAGCCCGTTCAGGACGAGCGTCTGTTGGGTCTCCGCCAGACCGAGCTCCCAGGGTGCCCCCGCGTGCTTGAGCGAGGTGAGCGGGCTCGCACCCGTGCCGCCGTCGTGCCCGGAGATGAGGACGACGTCGGCGTGCGCCTTGCTCACGCCGGCGGCCACGGTCCCGACGCCGACCTCGGCAACGAGCTTGACCTGGATGCGAGCCGAGGGGTTGCTGTTCTTGAGGTCGTGGATCAGCTGAGCCAGGTCCTCGATCGAGTAGATGTCGTGGTGCGGCGGCGGCGAGATCAGGCCGACGCCCGGCGTCGAGTGCCGCGTGCGGGCCACCCACGGGTACACCTTCGGACCGGGCAGCTGACCGCCCTCACCCGGCTTCGCGCCCTGCGCCATCTTGATCTGGATGTCATCGCTGTGCGTGAGGTACATGCTCGTGACACCGAACCGACCCGACGCGACCTGCTTGATCGAGCTGCGCCGCTCCGGGTCCAGCAGGCGGTCGACATCCTCGCCGCCCTCGCCGGTGTTCGACTTGGCGCCGATCCGGTTCATCGCGATCGCGAGGGTCGTGTGCGCCTCGACCGAGATCGAGCCGTAGGACATGGCGCCGGTCGAGAACCGCTTGACGATCTCGCTGACCGGCTCGACCTCCTCGATCGGGACCGGGGGGCGGACCCCCTCGGCGAACCCGAAGAGGCCGCGCAGCGTCATCAGCCGCTTCGACTGGTCGTCGACCCGTGCCGTGTACTGCCGGAAGACGTCGAACTGGCGGGTCCTCGTCGCATGCTGCAGCCGGAAGACNGACTCAGGGTCGAACAGGTGCTCCTCGCCGTCACGACGCCACTGGTACTCGCCGCCGACATCGAGGCGCTGGTGCGGCGCCCGGTTGCCGCTCGCGGGATATGCCGTCGCATGCCGCGCCGCGACGTCGGCCGCGATCGACTCGAGGCCGATGCCCCCGAGCCGGCTGGTGGTCCCGGTGAAGTAGGTGTCGACGAGGTCGTGCGACAGGCCGATGGCCTCGAACACCTGCGCACCGCGGTACGACGCGATGGTGGAGATGCCCATCTTGCTCATCACCTTGAGCACGCCCTTGCCGAGCGCCTTGATGAGGTTCGCGACGGCCTTCTCGGGCTTGATGTCGCCCAGATACCCGGTCGCCGCGAGCTCCTCGACGGTCTCCATCGCCAGGTATGGGTTGACCGCGGCGGCGCCGTAGCCGATCAGGAGCGCCATGTGGTGCACCTCGCGGACGTCGCCCGCCTCGACGATCAGGCCGACCCGGGTGCGGGTGCGGTTGTGCGTCAGGTGGTGGTGCACGGCACTCGTGAGCAGCAGCGACGGGATGGGCGCGAAGTCGGCGTCCGAGTCGCGGTCCGAGAGCAGGATGAAGCTCACGCCGTCGGCAACCGCGGCGTCCACCTCGGCGAAGATCTCCTCGAGCCGGGTGCGCAACGCCTCGTGACCGCCATCGACCCGGTACAGACCGCGGACATGGATCGGCCGGAAGAACTTCGCGAGCGCCGGGTCGCGATCGATTCGGGCGATCTTCGCGAGCTGGTCGTTGTCGAGCACCGGGAACGGGATGTACAGCTTGCGGGCGTGCTCGGGCAGGTCGAGCAGCAGGTTCGGCTCCGGCCCGATCGCGGCGCCGATCGAGGTGACGAGCTCTTCGCGGATCGCGTCCAGCGGCGGGTTCGTCACCTGCGCGAACATCTGGGTGAAGTAGTCGAACAGCAGGCGCGGACGCTCCGAGAGCACCGCGATCGGGGTGTCCGAGCCCATCGAGCCGAGCGGCTCCAACCCGGCCTTCGCCATCGGCGTGAGGATGATCTTGAGCTCTTCCTCGGTGTACCCGAAGGCGCGCTGCCGGCGTCGCACGGACTTGGTCGTGTGCGCGACGTGCTCCTGCTCCGGCAGGTCGTCGAGCGAGACCGTGTGCTCCGCGACCCACGCCCCGTACGGGTGCTGCGAGGCGAGCTCGCGCTTGATCTCGTCGTCCTCGATGATCCGGCCGTCACCGGTGTCCACCAGGAGCATCCGGCCGGGCTCGAGCCGCCCCTTGCGCACCACTGTTGCCGGGTCGAGGTCGAGCACACCGGCCTCGCTGGCCAGCACCACCAAGCCGTCGTCGGTGACCCAGTACCGACCCGGGCGCAGGCCGTTGCGGTCCAGGACCGCGCCGATCAGCGTCCCGTCCGTGAAGGTGAGCGCCGCCGGGCCGTCCCAGGGCTCGATCAGGGTCGAGTGGTACGCGTAGAACGCGCGCCGGTCCGCGTCCATCTCGACGTTGTTCTCCCACGCCTCCGGGATCATCATCAGCACGGCATGCGGAAGGGTTCGCCCACCAAGGTGGAGCAGCTCGACGACCTCGTCAAAGGTGGCCGAGTCGCTGCTGCCCTCGGTGCACACCGGCATCAGCGGCCCGAGCTCTCCGAGCAGCTCGCTCTCCAGGTTGCCTTCCCGGGCGGCCATCCAGTTGCGGTTGCCGCGGACCGTGTTGATCTCGCCGTTGTGTGCGATCATCCGGAACGGCTGCGCAAGCGGCCAGGACGGGAAGGTGTTCGTCGAGAAGCGCGCGTGGACCATCACCAGCTCCGACGCGTAGCGCGGGTCCGAGAGGTCGGGGAAGAACGGCTCGAGCTGGGACGTCGTGAGCATGCCCTTGTAGGCGAGCAGTCGCGTCGAGAGCGAGGCGAAGTACACCCCGACCTCGTGCTCGATCCGCTTGCGGACCCGGTACACCCGACGCTCGAGCTCGATCCCGGCCAGCTCGCGCGTCGGTTCGGCGAGCACCAGCTGGCGGAACGCCGGCATCGCGGCGCGGGCCGTCGGACCGACCAGATCGGCCGTCACCGGGACCTCGCGCCACGCGAGGACCTCGAGCTTCTCCTCCGCCGCGATGCCCTCGATCCCGACGATCGCGGCAGCCATGGCGTCGGCGTCGACCGGCAGGAACGCGGTGCCGATGGCGTAGTGCCCGACCGGCGGCAGGTCCGCCGCGATGATGTCGCGCAGGAACGCGTCCGGGATCTGGGTCAGGATGCCGGCGCCGTCTCCGGTGGTCTCCTCGGCGCCCACCGCACCGCGGTGATCGAGGTTGAGCAACGCGGTGAGACCCGCGTCGACGATGTCGCGGCCTGGCGTACCGCGCAGCGTCGCGACGAACGCGACCCCGCACGCGTCGTGTTCGAAGGCAGGGTGGTAGAGACCCTGCGCTTCAGGCGCTGCGACGTTGTCGAGCGGCCGGCTCATGAGCACCATCCTCACTGTTCCGGCGACAGCCGGAGTTGACACGATCATGGTGGACTTGTGAGCCCTCGTTGGCCCGGACGTCTGACGACGATACCGCCTCGAACTCACGCGGGATCATCGCAATTGGCGAGCGCGTCGCCAGCGGGAGCTGCCAGGTCATTGGCTGGGCTCGTCCTCCGACGCCATGCGCTTCAGCAGGAGGTCGTCCTCGCGCCCTTGGTGGCGGCGCCCGACGAGAAGGAACGCTACCAGCGCGCCGAGGCCGACCAGGACCGACGTCCACACGTTGAGCCGCAGGCCGAGCACCGTGTGCGCCGGGTCGATGCGCAGCATCTCGACCCACGACCGACCGACCGTGTAGAACACGACGTACAGCCAGAACGCCCGACCGTGACCGAACCGGTAGCGCCGGTCCAGGTAGATCAGCAAGGCCGCGGCTGCCAGGTTCCACAGCAGCTCGTAGAGGAACGTCGGGTGGAACAGGGTGCCCGGTGCGTACTGCGGCGGGAACGTCGGCGAGGTGGCGTCGATGTGCAGGCCCCACGGCAGCGTCGTCGGGCCGCCGAACAGCTCCTGGTTGAACCAGTTGCCGAGCCGGCCGATCGCCTGGGCGATCAGCAGACCGGGAGCGATCGTGTCCGCGAAGGGCGCGAACCGGATGCCCAGGCGTCGGGTTCCGATCCACGCGCCGACCGCGCCGAGGGCGATCGCGCCCCAGATCCCGAGGCCGCCCTGCCAGATCGCGAACGCTCTCCACGGGTGACCGCCGGGGCCGAAATAGGCGTCCGGGGAAGAGATGACGTGGTAGATCCGCCCGCCGACGATGCCGAACGGCACCGCCCAGTATGCGACCTCGGTGACCGTCTCGGCGGATCCGCCGCGCGCGACCCAGCGCTTCTGAGTGACCCAGATCCCGGCGAAGATGCCGGCCAGGATCGCCAGCGCATAGGCCCGGATCGGGATCGGGCCGAGGTGCCAGACGCCCTGCGACGGGCTCGGGATCGACGCGGGCAGTGCCCGACCGATCAGTGTCGCGACGCTCATGACACTCCTCCACGGACCCCGGCAGCAAGGTCCTTCGTAACCACGGTCAAGCGCGCCTCGGCGTCACCGGCCGAGTCGGCGTCGAGCAGCGCCCGGACGAACGCACTCCCGACGATCACGCCGTCGGCGTACTTCGCCACCTGCGCGGCCTGCGCGCCGGTCGAGACGCCGAGACCGACGCAGACGTGCGTGGCACCGGCGGCACGGGTGTCGCTGACCAGGCGCTCCGCCTGAGAGCCGACGGTCGCGCGCTCTCCCGTGACGCCCATCGTCGAAGCGGCGTACACGAAGCCTCTGCTCGCCGCGACCGTGCTGACGAGCCGCTCCGGCGTCGAGCTCGGCGCGACCAGGAAGACCCGGTCCAGCCCGTACCGGTCCGAAGCTTCGATCCACTCGGCCGCTTCGTCCGGGATGAGGTCCGGCGTGATGAGCCCGGCACCGCCAGCCGCCGCGAGATCGCGCGCGAAGGCGTCGACGCCGTAGCGCAGCACGGGGTTGAGGTAGGTCATCACGAGAACCGGTGCGCCCGTCGCGGCGACCTCGCGGACGGCCGTGAAGATGTCCCGAACGCGCGTGCCACCGGCAAGCGCGGCAGTCACCGCCCGCTGGATCACCGGACCGTCCATCACCGGGTCCGAGTACGGCACGCCCAGCTCGACGATGTCGACACCAGCCGCGACCATCGCGCGGGCCGCAGCGATCGAACCGGCGAGGTCGGGGAAACCGATCGGCAGATAGCCGATCAGGGCCGCCCGCCCCTCGGCCCGGATCTCGGCGAGGCGGACGGCGACCCGGCTCGTCCCGGCCGTCACGCTCACGCCGTCTTCCCTTCCATCAGGTCGAACCAGCGCGCGGCAGTCTCGACGTCCTTGTCGCCACGGCCGGAGAGGTTGACCAGGATCAGTCCGTCGGGACCGAGCTCACGGCCGACGACTAGTGCACCGGCGAGCGCGTGGGCGGACTCGATCGCGGGCAGGATCCCCTCGGTGCGGCACAGCAGCTGGAAGGCATCCATCGCCTCGACATCGGTGACCGGCCGGTACTGGGCCCGGCCGATCGACGCGAGCCAGGAGTGCTCGGGGCCGACGCCCGGGTAGTCCAGGCCGGCCGAGATGGAGTGGCTCTCGATCGTCTGGCCGTCCTCGTCCTGCAGCAAGAAGGAGCGCGCGCCGTGCAGCACCCCGGGCGCTCCCCCGGTGATGGTCGCGGCATGCCGGCCCGTCTCGACTCCGTCGCCACCCGCTTCGAGACCCAGCAGCCGGACGCCCGGGTCGTCCAGGAAGGCGTGGAAGATGCCGATCGCGTTCGACCCGCCGCCGACACACGCCGCGACGACGTCGGGCAACCGGCCGGTCAGGTCGAGGACCTGCTGGCGTGCCTCCCGACCGATCACCGCCTGGAAGTCACGGACCATCGCCGGGAACGGGTGCGGACCCGCCACCGTGCCGAGCAGGTAGTGGGTGTTCTCGACGTTCGCCACCCAGTCGCGCAGCGCCTCGTTGATCGCGTCCTTGAGGGTCCGCGAGCCCGTCAGCACCGGAACGACCTCGGCACCGAGGAGCTTCATCCGGGCGACGTTGAGCGACTGCCGGCGGGTGTCCTCCTCGCCCATGTAGACGACGCATTCCATGCCCATCAGGGCTGCGGCGGTAGCGGTCGCCACGCCGTGCTGGCCGGCGCCGGTCTCGGCGATCAGCCTGGTCTTGCCCATCCGCTTCGTCAGCAGGGCCTGTCCGAGCACGTTGTTGATCTTGTGCGAACCGGTGTGGTTGAGGTCCTCGCGCTTGAGGATCACCCGGGCGCCGCCCGCGTGGGCGGCGAAGCGCGGCACCTCGGTGATGATGCTCGGGCGGCCCGTGTAGGTGCGGTGCAGCCGGTCGAGCTCCTCGATGAACTCCGGATCGATGATCGCCTTGCGGTAGGTCGTCTCGAGCTCGTCCAGCGCCGCGATCAACGCCTCGGGGACGAACCGCCCGCCGAAATCGCCGAAGTAGGGGCCGTCCTCATGCTGCAGCGACTCAGCCACGCGCGACGTGCGGTGCGGGTGGCCGGGCTCAGCGCTCACTGGCGTACCGCCCGCAGGGCAGGATGGGAACCCGCCGCGACCAGATCGGCGACGGCACCGCGCGGGTTGCGCCCGGTGACGAGCGCCTCGCCGACGAGCACCGCGTCGGCGCCCGCTCTTGCGTACTCCAGCACGTCGTGCGGGTCGCGCACCCCGGACGCGGCGATCCGGGCGATGCCGCCCGGGATCTTCGGGGCGAGCCGGGCGAACAAGGTGCGGTCAACCTCCAGAGTGCGCAGGTCGCGGGCATTGACCCCGATGATGCGCGCACCGGCGCCGGCGGCGCGAGCGATCTCCTCGGCATCGTGCACCTCGACCAGGGCTGTCATGCCGAGCGAGTGGACGCGCTCGATCAACGAGGTGAGCACGGTCTGCTCGAGCGCCGCCACGATGAGGAGGACGATGTCGGTGCCGTGCGCACGCGCCTCCCACACCTGGTACGGGGTCACGATGAAGTCCTTGCGCAGCACCGGCACCTCGACGGCCGCGCGAACCGCGTCGAGATCGGCGAGCGAACCGCCGAACCTCCGCTCCTCGGTCAGCACCGAGATCGCGCACGCCCCGCCCAGCTCGTACTCCACCGCGAGAGCGGCCGGGTCGGGGATCGGGGCAAGCTCGCCCTTGCTCGGGCTCGATCGCTTCACCTCGGCGATCACCGAGACGGCATCCATGTTGCGGAGGATGCAGCGGGTTTCCTTCGCTCCGGGAATCCGGGCGGCACGCTCCTTGAGCGCGCGCAGCGGGACGCGCTCCTCGCGCAGCCGTAGGTCCTCACGGACTCCCACGATGATGTCATCGAGGACGCTCATGCCGTCCACCCCCGGTCGCCTGCGGCCTGTGGATGACCATGCTAGTTGGGTTTCGACCCTCGCCCGACCGGCACAACCACGGGCTGGACGACCGCCAGCTGTCTCTAATCGTGCGGCGCGGCTCAGGAGCTGGTCGTGGAGGCTGCGATCCCGATCACCATGATGCCGACGAAGAAGAGCACAGCCAGGCCGATGAAGGCGACCGAGATCCACCCCATGACGACGCCGGCTGTTCCGAGACCCGGGTTGTTCGCCTCGCCCCGCGCCACGGCCTCTTTGCTCTTCTTCCCGAGGATGATCGCCGGGATGCCGGCGAGGATGCTGAACGAGAACAGGCCGAGGAGCCCCAGCACGAGGGCCCAGATGCCGAGGTCGTTGCGCTGAGTCCCCGGCATCGGGCCGTAGTACCCGGGCTGGGCGTAGCCGTATGCGGTCGGCGGCCCGTACGCAGTCGGCGGGCCGTACGGCGCCGGTGCGCCATGCGACGTCGGGGAGCCGTACACGGTCGGAGCGACGTACGGCGGGTACGCGGCTTGCTGGGGCGGGGCGCCAACCGGCTGTTGCGGGCCACCGGGGACCGGCTGCTGGGGAACCCAACCCTCGGTGGGCTGACCGTCCATCATGTGCTCCTCAATGGCGCTCCGGACCCGGCCGCCCGGTCGAATCAGGGCGCAAGCCAGCCTTGCAGAACGGGGACGTTCCGCGCGACCCAGAACGTCACGATGACGCCAAATGTCAGCCATGCGGGCCAGTTGGCCGTCCCCGTCGTCACCCGAACGCCGCTCGCGGTGCGACGCACCCACCGCCACCAGGCGAGGAGCAGGAATGGGACGGCCAGCACGACGAGCGGATTCATCCCGAGGGCACCCGCCAGGTCGCCGTGCATGAGGTCGTGGACGGCGCGCAGTCCGCCGCAGAACGGGCAGTACGAGCCAGTGAGTGTGAGGGACAGGCACACCGGGTAGTGGCCCGGAACGTTGGGGTCCACGGCGCGCACGAGCAGGGCCCCCACGAGCGCCGCCCCGGCGACTGCGAGCGGGGCGACCAGCGGTGCGCGCCACGCCGCGCTCCCGGTCGGGTCCGCGAAGACCATGCGGACCCGACCGGGAGCGTCGGACGTGACGGTCATCCGCTCAGGTGCCGAAGGTGGTCGTCGGAGTCGTCGTGCTGCCGATGATAATCAACACGATCCAGCCGATGATGACGAGGACGGAAATGATGGTCGCGATCCAGCCGAGGACCATGCCGATCTGGCCCAAGTTGCCGTTGCTGGCCTGCCCGTTCGCCTGCGCTTGCTTGCTCTTCTTGCCGAGGATCACGGCCGCGATTCCGGTGATGAATCCTCCGCAGAAGAACGACAGGATGCCGAGGACCAGAGCCCAGGTGCCCAGGCCGTTCTTCTCAGTTCCTGGCATCGGGCCATAGCCGGTCGGCGGCATCGGGGGCGGCGCTCCGTAAGAGCCGGAGCCCGGGAGAGGTGTGCCGTAGCCGGGCGGCGGCGGCGGCGCCGGAGTTCCGTACGGCGTGGGCGGCGGGGCTCCGTACGGCGGGGGCGGCGGTGGGGGCGGCGGTACCGGCACGCCGCCGACGGGCTGCTGTGGAGTCGAATACGGGTCCTGAGGACCCCCGTTGTGCGACATTCTGCCTCCTTGACGTATGCCGACGGCGGACACCGCCGAGCGTTCTAGTGCAGCGAGTCGGAAGGCTCGCCTGGAACGGAGCCCTGGCGCGGCTGTCCCATGCCAAGGACCTGCATGACCTTCCCAACCAAGGCTCCCACGAGCACGATCCCGAGGCCGAGCCAGAAGACCCACGGGACAGCGAACGCGACACCCAAGGCTGCGACGAGTGCGCCGATCAGCACGATCCACGTCGTCGCCCAGGCGGCCCTGGTCCGACCGTGGTTGCCGGGCGGCGACGACGGCGGAAGATGAGCTGCATCGTGCGGTGCGTTCGACATGAGGAACCTCTCGTGATCCCGTCGCGGGCAGAGTACCGAAACCCNACCGTTGCGCCAGCGCAGACGGCCCGAACGGTCGACCGCGTTGTCCTGCTATGAGGGATCCTCGCCGCGGCTCAGCGCGTCCCAGGAACCGAAGAGGTCGTCCTCGTCGTGGCCTGCGGCGCGCTCGTGCCTGCGGGACGATGCCGGCCAGCGCCGCATCCCGGACGCCACCCAGAACGCCCAGAGCACTGTCAGCACGCCGAGCGCGACCGTCAGGTGAGGCGCGGCGGTCAGCGACGCCGGCCCGTCCAGCGACGAGAGTCCGGTCCGGTCGGCCGCGGCCGCGAGAGCGATGCGCTGCGGGTGGGCGATCACTCCGATCGCCGAGGCGCTCGTCACGATCCCGGTCGCCGCGAGCACGCCGACCGCAAGCCAACGCCCGATCCGACCGGCCAGGGCGAGCGCGAGAGCGCCCGCCACGACGACGAAGGCCGCGGCGCTCACCCCGGGCGCTGCTGCGATGCCGGTCACGACGAGGTGGACTCGCTTGTCCACGGCCGTGCTGCTCGCGCCGGTCACCCAGGGGAGGCTCGCCGCGACCAGCGTCAGCGCACCGAGCGCCAGGGCGCCGAGCGTGGCTACGCGCCTGCTCAGCATCCGGCGTCGCGGAGTCGCGAGGCGATCTGGACCGCCCGCACTGCGGCCGCGGCCTTGTTCCGCGACTCCTGGTACTCCAGCTCCGGCACGGAGTCGGCCACGATGCCCGCGCCCGCCTGGACGCTCGCGCGCCCGTCGCGGATCATCGCGGTGCGGATCGCGATCGCCATGTCCATGTTGCCGGCGAAGTCGAAGTACCCGACGGTTCCGCCGTAGATGCCCCGGCGGGCCGGCTCGAGCTCGTCGATCAGCGCGATGGCGCGCGGCTTGGGTGCGCCCGAGAGCGTGCCGGCGGGAAACGTCGCCTTGAGGGTCTCGACCGCCGTGCTCGAGTCGTGCAGCCGCCCGACCACGGTCGAGCAGATGTGCATGATGTGGCTGAACCGCCGCACCTGCATGAACTCGACGACCTCGACGCTGTCCGGCCGGCACACCTTGGCGAGGTCGTTGCGCGAGAGGTCGACGAGCATGATGTGCTCCGCGCACTCCTTCGGGTCCGCGAGCAGCTCGACCGCCAGCTCGTGGTCCTCCTCCGGGCCCACCCCGCGCGGTCGGGAACCGGCGATCGGGTACGTCGTCACGCGCCGGTCGGCGATCTTCACCAGCGTCTCCGGGCTCGACCCCACGACGGCGAAGTCCGNGCCGTCGGCGTCCTGGAGCTGGATGTAGTACATGTACGGGCTCGGGTTGATGGTCCGGAGCACCCGGTAGACGTCGAGCGGCTCGGCCGGACAGGCGACGTCGAGCCGTTGCGAGAGGACGACCTGGAAGACCTCGCCGTCGCGGATCGCCACCTTTCCCGCGCGGACCGCGGCCTCGTACTCCGCCTGCGTGCTGCGGAACTCGATCTCCGGCTCGGTCGCGTCGATCAGGACGGCCGCACTGGCGCTCGCGGGCTCGATCAGACCGCGCTCCATCGCGTCGAGCCGGGCGACCGCATCCGTCCACGCCTCGTCCACCCGCGCATCGGTGTCGTCGAAGTTGATCGCGTTGGCGATCAGCCAGACCGAACCGTCCACGTGGTCGAGGACGGCGAGATCCGTGGCCAGGCAGAGGGTCAGCTCGGGAACGCCCAGCTCCTCGGGTGCCTTGGCCGGCAGTGTCGGTTCCCAGTACCGGACGATGTCCCAGCCGAGCGCCCCGACGAGGCCACCGGTGAGCGGCGGCAGGCCGGGGACAGCCGGGGTGCGGAGAACCCTGAGCGTCTCGTCGAGGACCTCGACCGGGTCGCCGTCGGTGGGGACACCGACCGGGACGTCCCCGGTCCAGGTCGCACGGCCGTCGCGGACCGTCAGGGTGGCACGCGAGTGCACGCCCACGAACGAGTAACGCGCCCAGGTCCCGTCCACCTCGGCGGACTCGAGCACGAAGGTGCCGGGCCGACCCTGCGCGAGGGTGCGGTACAGACCCACCGGGGTGACGTCGGCAAGCAACCGCCGCGAGACCGGGATCACGCGGCGCTCGGCCGCGAGGGTGCGGAACTCGGGCAGCCCGGGCCAGGTCTCGCCCCAGGCAAGGGTGGCGGGGGCGGCCGGGTCCGGCGTCGTGCTGGTCATGCCTGCGGTCCTTCCGGCGCGGCGCCGAATCCCAGTGCGATCGGTCCGCCGGCCTCGAAACAGGTCCGGGTGCCGGTGTGGCACGCGGCACCCACCTGGTCGACCTGGACGAGGAGCGCGTCGCCGTCGCAGTCGAGCGCGACCGACTTGACGTACTGGACATGTCCGGAGGTGTCGCCCTTGCGCCAGTAGGACTGTCGCGATCGGCTGAAGAAGGTGACTCGGCCCTCGCTGAGAGTCCGGCGCAGCGCCTCCTCATCCATCCAGCCGACCATCAGCACCTCGTGGGTGTCGTGCTGCTGGATCACCGCGCATACCAGCCCGGCGGCGTCGCGCTTGAGCCGCGCGGCGATGGCCGGGTCAAGCGTCGGGCTCGCCTCATCGGTCCGGGGCACAGGCAGGGGTTCGGGCACCCGCCGATCTTCCCACGCGCCGACGCACACCGGCCGCACCTTTATGCCAGCCGGACGGTGACTGGCGCGCGACAGGCATGTCGCGCCTTCCGCACCGGTCACCCGGCGACGGCCTGGACAGCCTAGGAGCGGGGCCGCCGCTCAGTGGGTCTGCTCGACCCACGAAGCGTGCATCCGCGCATACACGCCGCCGGCGCGGACGAGCTCGGCGTGTGCACCGGTCTCGACGATCCGGCCCTCGTGCACGACGACGACGAGGTCGGCTCCCTCCGCCGTCGACAGCCGGTGCGCGATCACGACCGCGCTCCGGCCCGCGGTGAGCGACCGGAGGGCGTGCGACGTGCGCAGCTCGGTGACCGGGTCGACCGCCGAGGTGGCCTCGTCCAGCACGAGCAGGTCCGGATCGGCCAGGTAGGCGCGCACGATCGCGACGAGCTGACGCTCGCCCGCGGACAGCGACTCGCCACGCTGCCCGACCGGGGCGTCCAGACCGCCCGCGAGCGAACCGACCCAGGCCTCGAGCCCGAGGTCACGGACCGCCTGCTCGATCCGGGAACGCGCGACCGGCCGCCGACCGTAGCCGAGGTTGTCGGCGAGCGACCCCGCGAAGAGGAACCCCTCCTGGGGCACCAGCACCACCCGGTCACGCAAGTTGTCGAGCGGGATCCGGCGCAGGTCGACGCCGTCGAGCATGACCCGACCGGCCGCCGGGTCGACCAGTCGGATGATCAACCGGGCGAGCGTCGTCTTCCCCGAGCCGGTCTCCCCCACCACCGCGACCCGAGTGCCCGGCGGGATCGTCAGGTCGACGTCTTGCAGCACCAGCGGTCCGTTCGGGTACCGAAAGCCGACACCGGAGAGAGTGACTGCGGCCGGGCCGCGAGGCGTCCGGACTGCCACCCCGGGCGCAGGCTCGTCGATGTCCACCGGTGACTCGAGGATCGCGAGGACGCGGCGCCAGCCGGCAACCGCGTTCTGGAGCTCGTTGAGCATCTCGGTGGCGGTCATCACTGGCCCGGTCAGTACCTGGACCAGGAAGACGAACGCCAGCACCGCCCCGACGCTCACCCGTCCGGCCATGCCCAGCAGCGTCCCGGCCACCACGACGACGGAGACCGCCGCGGCCGAGGCCAGCACCCCGGTCGAGAACGCCACCGCGACCCGCCGCTGCGCCCGCACGGCCGCGTCCCGGTGGCTGCTGATCGCGGCGTCGATGCGGGACTGGCTCTGGGCGGCGACGCCGAAGACCCGGATCGTCTCGGCACCCACGACTGCCTCCGAGACGGCCGCGAGCATCCCCCCGACCCGCGAGCGGACGTCCCGGTAAGCCGCCCCCACGAGTCGCTGCGCCATCGGCGCCAGCCAGACCATCGGCAGGAAGCAGAGCAGGACGAGCACCGCCAGCTGCCACGAATACACGAACATCGCGACCGTCGCGGCGAGGATCTGGCCCGAAGAGACGATCAGGCTCATGCCGCCGGACTGAGCGAAGATCGAGATCGTGTCGACGTCTGTCGTGACGCGGGAGACCAGGGCTCCGCGGCGGTCGGTTCCCTGGGTCAGGATCGACAGCCGGTGCACATGGTCGAAGGCCCGCACCCGCAGGCTGGCCAGGCCTGCCTCGGTGCCGCGGAAGATCCGACGGCTCGCCCAGGCGGAACACCACGCCGTGAGCAGCAGGAGGAGCACGCCGACCGAGACGAGCTGGAGCACCCGGCGCACGTCGGGTCCCCCGGCGGCTCGGATCCCGGTGTCCATCGTCTGCTGGACCATGATCGGGACGACGAGCCGGCCACCGGCGGCGACCAGCGCGAGCAGCAAGGTCACGACGCCGCCCCGGGTCATCTCCGGTGAGAGCGCAAGGCCGCGGCGAACGGTGGCGACGACGCCGAGCTCGCTCGACGCCGCGATCCGGCCGGAACCCACGGTCGGTGACCGCTCCGCGTTCTCGCGTTCCGAGGCCAGGCTCACGTCTCGCTCCCGGCCGCTGCGTCGTCGGCCAGATGGACCCGCGCCGCGCGTCGGGCCGCGGCCTCGAGGTAGGCGGTGGCGAGCGCGCGGTACCCGCCGTCGCGCATCATCAGCTCGTCATGACTGCCCCGGTCCACCACCCGCCCCTGGTCGAGGTGGACAACCTCGTCGGCCAGCAGGATGGTCGCCAAGCGGTAGGCGATGAGGACCACGGTCGCGGTCGAACCCTCCGCACGCAGTGCCGCGAGGATCCTGCCCTCCACCTGCGGGTCGACCGCGGACGTCGCGTCGTCGAGGATGAGCAACCGGGGCTGCCGGACCAGGGCGCGCGCCAGGGCGATCCGTTGCCGCTGACCACCGGACAGGTTCGCCCCGCGCTCACCGACCGGGGTGTCGATCCCGTGGGCCAGTCCGGCGACGAACTCCTCGGCCTGGGCGCGGCGCAGCGCCCGCACCACCTCCTGCTCATCCGGTGCGCTCGGGTCGTCGGCGTCGGCCAGGGTCACATTCCCGCGCACCGTGTCGTCGAAGATGAAAGTGCTCTGCGTCACCAGAGCGACAGAGCGGGTCCGCGCCGGCTCGGACAGGTCCCGTGCGTCGACGCCGTCGAGCAGCACCCGACCCCGGGTCGGGTCGACCAGACGGGCCAGAACCTGGGCCAGGGTCGACTTCCCGGAGCCGGTCGGGCCGACCACGGCGATGGTCCGGCCCGCGGGCAGCGTCACCGAGATGTCCGAGAGCAGCACCGCCGGTCGCCCCTGCACTGGTCCCCGGATCTCGACTGCCACGTCGACCAGCTCGACCGCCAGTCCACCGACGCCGGAGAGGTCCGCACTGCCNGACACCGGCGCCCCGGTCGCCCGCAGAACCCGAGACACCCGGTCCCAACCGACCAGGCTCCGGGGCAGCTCACCCAGCAGGAAGCCGATGGCCCGCACCGGGAACGCCATCACCCCGACCAGGTAGGCCGTCGTCACCACGTCGCCAGCACCCGCGGCACCGCTTGCCACCCGCTGGGCGCCGACTGCGAGCACCGCCAGCGTGCCGAGGCTCGGCAACAGGTCCATCACCGGTTCGAACACCGAACGCACGTATCCCTGCCGGACGTTCGCGTCGCGCAGCCGGGTCACGTGCCCGGCGAACCGCTCGCTCTCGCGTACCTCCGTCCCGAGGGACTTCACCACGAGCGAGGCCTCGAAGCTCTCGTGCGCTGCGTCGGACACTTCGGCGCGCCGCTGCTGCGCCCTGGCGACGGCTGGTGACATCCGGCGCTGGTAGACCCAGTTCACGGCTGCGATGGCGGGCAGCATGCCGAGACCGGTGGCACCCAGGACCGGGTCGGCGGCGATCATCGCGACCCCAGCGACCACGACCATCACCACGACGCCGATCGCCCACGGCAGCGGATTGAACACGCTGGCCGCCGCTTCCGCATCACTGCTCGCATTGGACAACAGCTGGCCGGTGGGGTGCTGGCGGTGCCAGGACACCGGCAGTCGCAGATACTGGCGGGTAACCGCCCGGCGGTGCCCGGCCTGGACGTCAAAGACGGCGATCCCGGCATAGACCCGGCGGACCACCACGCCCAGAGCGGTAACGACGCCGACCGCCAACAGCACGAATCCGGTGCGCCAGACCTCGCCGGGCGGCACCTCCGCGCCCGACAGGGCGGGCACGACCACCTGCGCACTGG
>JGI24133J20442_1000166_pt1 | contig 19841 bp, 17 predicted proteins | sample BarGraNGADG00311_2_FD_20442 | JGI IMG/M metagenome (IMG submission 20442)
AATGCTTCCGATCATCCAGGAGGTAGGTGGACGAATTGAGCTGGCAGCTAGACGCTATGGCATCACGAATCTCTCGGACGTGCACATCTCGACCGATGGTACTCTTTGCTTGTGTGCTCCAGCCGAAGCACACCTCTACTTTTCAGCCGGATTTGCGCTGGAAGAGTATATCAACAATCTCGTTGTCCCCTTTTTCTATGGACAATCGTTCTTTGAGCGCTACGGCACGTGGCCGTGGGGAACATACCACCACGGGTGGCTTGGTCTACTGGAGTCTTATGCAACCGTGGGCAACGATAGTAGCCCGCAATCATTGTTGGAACTGAATAGACTGATCGAATCTGCGGGGGAAAGCGAACTGTCGAAGAGAGTATACACTGCTCTTCTCAAGGTCACTCGTCCCCACATGGGCGGGCCTTGTATTTGTGGTTCAGGAAAACGTTTTCGGGACTGTCATCCACTGATCTTCCAGCCCCTTGTGAAGACGTGGACCATGTTCCAGGAACAATCTGAGGCCCAACAGCAAACAGCATCTTCTCGGCCGAGAAAGTAGGCGGCCGCCTTTCGGTGCGAAGCGATGTACGGGCGCCGCAGGAGGCAGTAACAACGAACGTGGTCTAGTAGATGGAAATTCTGTGCGCAGGGTGGACAGGAGAGTAGTGGCTTGGAAGCAGACGCGGTGGTTTCGCAGCAGTACTCTTCGGCACAAAGCGCGTGGAGGCTTTGAGATATGTGTTTGTGAACCAGAATACGTGCTCACCACACGCATAACAGGAGTCCTTGTAGCAGTCTACTAGGGAGGATTCATGCAGAATCGTGCATTTTACGCCTATAGTCTGGCAAGTTCCATGCTTCACGGAAAATCAGACTATCTCGATTGCTTCTGGCCTCTTGCCGTCTGTTCCATGCCCCCAAGCGGTAGTGCCACTGTGGCCTCTATTCAAAAAGCGGTGGCGAGCAAGTACTCTCTGAACGTTCCTCAGCACGTATTGTCAGTGTTACTTGAGCGGGCCGAAAAGAGAGGAAACTTACGGTATGACAACAAACACGCATATTCGCTTACGTCCAAGGGCAGCGAGTATGTTCATGATACGTCGAGTGAAACCGATATCACGAGAAGGGTAAATGCGCTTATCGATGATATATTCGAGTTCTTTGCGGCTCACGATACACCAATCGCGCATGATGTCGTCGAAGACATGCTTTTTCAGTTCATCCAGGAGAACCTTAACCTTATGCTGCCGTACCTGAGTCCTAGCACTCCAAAAGAGATTGATGAGGCGAGCAGCGACCTTCGTCCAGCTGGGCGTCTTCTCTTGTCATACGTCCAGGCAGCCGATAGGGCAAAACCAGTTCAGTATGCGACTCTGCAGGACTTGGTGATTGGCGCAGTGTTGACTCTGCTGTTGACGACACCGAATGCCAGCGAGATCCAAGAGTATCGAAAGACAAGGATAAAGGACTGCACGTTCTACTTGGATACGAATGTTGCGATCTCAATGTTAGGCTTGAGGACGAATGAGCGTGGGGATCCTGCATCAGAGCTACTGTCTATGATGAAGGCGGCGGGGCTCCAATTGCGTGTTTTTGACTTTACGGTCGACGAAATCTGCTATCTTGTCAGCGGCTATCAAGACAAGTACGACAAATACCCAGAACAGATTCGCATTGACGACATCTACAGCGAGCTGAGGCGCAAAAACTGGACACCTGAGGACGCCAGACATTTCGTCACCCATGTCGACGAGCACCTTCGCTCGATCGGAGTCTTAGTCGAGGACGTGCCAACCGTCCATTTGGAGACCTATACGCCTCAGCGTCCAGAACTTGTAGATGAAATCTCGAAGTACAAACCGCAACAGGATAGTAAGGTCTCCGTGAATCATGACTTGGCGGCCATAGACCAAATTCTGCTGAAGCGCAGGGGCTCCCGACGTAGGATCGAGACATGTGGGGCAATCTTCCTTACCTCGGACCTGAAGCTGGCAAGATTTAACTTGGATCTATATGAGCATCGTGGCACTGCAACTGTTTGCGAGGTTATCCCAGACCGGGTTCTGGCGACAATTCTGTGGCTGAAGAACCCAACAGGTACTCCACCCATGAAAGCGATCCTTGCGACATACTCAAGAGAGATGGGTGTGAACCGGAAAATATGGAATCGTTTTTACGAGATTCTGTCAAGACTTTGGAAGGAGGGGAGACTTACAGAAGACGACGTTTCAACGATCATCTACGACCAAACAATTGAGGGAGCCTTGTCAAGCGTCAGTGCCGAATCCGAAGAGTTGATTGACGAAAGCTACGTCCTAGAGCAGGCGAGAGCGTCCAAGGAGCGTGAACTTCGAGTCCAGGATATGGAATTGCATGAACGAGAATCGCACACCGTCAAGCAGATTGCCCTCATTCATGACGAAAGCTCTCGCCAAGCCTCAAAGGATTGGGCGAGGCATATTGCGACACAACAGAAAGCATTGCGATCTCGCGCTGGCATTGTCGCCTCACGGGTGTCGACAAGTATTTGCGTCTTCCTTACCATTGTGGTCGTGGTGGTCTCGGTGTGGCTGTGGTTCAAGCTGAGGGATGTGAATCTCCAGGACTTGTGGTCACTTGGCCTCAGTCTCCTCGCCAACAGTCCGTCTGTGTGCATTTGGACGAAGGTAAGACCGTGGCTGCAACAAGCGTGGACCCGACGAATCTACGACAGGAATATCACAGTGTTCGAACTGCAGGACACGAAGTACACGCCAACTACAGAACCAGAACCCGAGAGTGGCTCATCGACTTTGGAGTGAATCGGCGAGTCGGTAGCTCACGACAGCTCTGAAGTCCAGACTGAGGCAAGCGGTGATGTTGCAGGACTTCACGGCAGAAGAGGACGTAGGCGACGACAAGGCAGCAACTCAGCGGCGCTCGGTTTCATAGCCACGGGAGCATGAATACTGAAGGTCGAGACAAGAAACTACGCACTTCCCATTCTGGGGATATACTATGTTTACCGAAGTATAAATAGTCGGAATTCATGGAAAGGAAGTGAACGTGGCGGAAGGCGATTAAGGGAGCACTAGCTCCCAGAAATTAGGTTAGAGCAGCAAAGAACGGCGAAAATACAGGTAATTGCATGACCGCCCATCTTGTATGGGCAACGACGAAAAAGAACAGATCAGGACACCAGAAGGTGAGATATTCGGGATACCCAAACGATATGTAAGCTCGACGAAGGACTGGCTAACACAGACCCCGCCCGGGTTTGCGACGACCTATCTGAACATGGGGTGGAGCTTCTTCCCCGTCAGCAAGACTGAGAAAACGCCTCTCTCCAAGGCACTGCCTATGGGGCGGTGGAAGCCGTACCAATCTCGGCAGCCCACCTCGGAGGAACTAGGAGCGTGGTTCACCGACTATTCCGAATGGCCTGGGGGAGACGGGTTCAACCTTGCGATAGCCACTGGCGTTGGTGGTCTTTATGTTGTCGACATCGATGTTGCGGAGATCCCCCCTGAGTTGGTGGCTCTTCATACGACGACGGTTCGAACCCACAGGGGACATCACCTCTATTTCACTCGTGCCGAGCAACCGGCACTCACCTCGAAGCGGCTGGAACTGTTCGGGATGGATGTGGAATTCAAGGCCCTCGGCCAGTATGTCGTAGCCCCACCATCAAAGCTCATGAAGGCAGATGGAAGTCTCCTGCACGAGTACCGCTTTGATATTCCGCTTGCACTGATCAAGCCTCTCCCTGCAAGTATTCTAGAACAACTTCGCAAGGCTGGAACATCCCTCGACGGTGGTACGCTCCCTCTCAACGCTACTACGCTCCCTCTCAACGGGCATACGCGAACCTGCATCGCCAAATTGATGACCTATGATCGTGCACCAGTTGGGGAGCGAGATACCGTTCTCTGGGTCTTGTATTGGCGGATGATCGTGGCCGGGGCCAAAAAGCCGGTTGCGCGGGAGACCGTTCGGCGTTTGAATGAGAAATTCGCTTCTCCCTGTTCAAGGAGAGAACTGGAGAGCTTCGTTTTTAGCGCCCATCATGAATACCACTTGGGATGTGGAGGGACCGTTGCCCGGCTGCCGTGGATCAAGACGGAGTGCTGTCCAGGGTGTCCTGAGAACCGCCGCAAGACGAGCCTCGCACTAAAGAAACTCGGGCTCGAGGAGGCAATCAAGGCAAGACCGGTAGATACAAGTCTGATCGCCGTACTCATCTGGCGGGCGAAGCTGAACGCCAGGGGAGGAGACGTGTCCGTCAGGGTATTGGCAAAAGAATCGGGCCTCGCAGAAAACACGGTACGTGCTGCCGTCGAGCGGGCAAGGGGTAAGGGCTTGTGGGAGGAATGACAGTGCAATCCAAGGGCTCGTTTGTCGAGACATCAAATATTGACCTCACCTCGACAGGGCTGGGTTGCTGTTTCTATAAAGGTTTAAGGAGGCTTCTCAGCGTCCTAGTAGTCCACCATATATATAGATATAGGAGGACCGGGGATATGCGCCATTACTTACGTGTGTGGTACTCCCGGAGGATGCAGTATTCATGGAAGATACGTGTCCAGACAGAAGGACTAACTCGAGGAGAAGACAAGATTGTTCGATCCTGGACCAAACAGCCCGGGTTCATGGGGTATGCTGGGGAGTGCAAATAGAGTCGTGTAATTTGGAAATGAGTTGTGTAATATCGAAATAGAGTTGTGTAATTGATGACGGTAGCACGGCGACTTCTTTCCAAGCACCGAAAAGCATGTCTATGACACAAAACCCTCTTCCACAGCTGCTCTCACGAGTACGTCGAGCGGACGTTTCTGATGGTCGTGCTCCGAAATCACCCCGAGCCCCCATTTCCCTTGTTTGTCCCTATTCCGTAGCTGCAATTCGTTGATGCTGCTATACTATCAAAGGAAAGCATGGCGCGGCTGCCTTGATAACTGACGCCGAAGGGGGCACCATGGCACGCGGAAAGGCAAATGGCAGCACAACAGGAGCGAATCTCGGTTTCGAAGACAAGCTGTGGAGTATGGCATGCAGCAGCGCCAAGTCCCAAGAAAGACTGGTGATGAAGTGACAGACGTCTCCATGCAAGACGTGACGTTTTCGTTCGGACAGGGACCCAAGATCCTCAATGACTTCTCTTTTGCGGCAGAGAAGGGTGAGTTCGTCTATCTCTTTGGGGAGAACGGCTCCGGAAAAAGCACGGTCCTGAAGATCCTCTGTGGAGTCATGAAAGCCAGAAGCGGAACGGTAACGATCCTGGGCAAAGATCCTTACTGCAATCCTGAGATCCTGAAGAGAACCGGCGTCGTAGTTGATGGCATGGGATTCTACGGCGAGTGCAGCCTGCGGGAAAACGTGCTCCTCTTCGCACGAGAAAAGGGTCTGAAGGACGGAGCTGAGCAGGCACTGGATCATTACATCAAGCTGTGGGATATCGATTTCGACACGAAATACAAGAGAGGTTCCCACGGCATGCGCAAGATCGCCCAACTTACACTGTCCCTCCTGAAACACCCCGATGTTCTGATCTGCGATGAGCCCGAACTGGCGCTTGACGAGAAGAGGCAGGAGGTCCTGTTGACACTCCTTCAGGAGCACAAATCAAAGGGAAAGACAGTCATCGTTGCAGGAACAATGCCCACCTTCTACGGCAACCTTGTGGACAGAACAGTCAAGAAGGAAGTCGTCCTATGAAGATCCTGTTCAAGCAGAAGCAATGGCTCGTGATGCAGGCAATATTCATCATCGTAGGCGTGCTATCGGGATTGGCTGCCAAAGTGGCAGTGAAAGGATCGGCAGGTGGCCTGGCGATGGGTCTGCATTTCATCAGCGACTCTACTGAGTACACTCTCCCAATCTTTCTGATTCTCCTGTCTGATCTCGCCTTCAACGTGGAGTACACGCAGGGAACGTTTCTGACGTATCTGTTATGCGGCCAGAGCAGGAAGTCCTGGATGCTGAAGAAGTCTGTGACGTTTTACCTCTTTGTCCTTGTTCAATACGTCATAGCGTTTGCGGTGATCTCGGTCGCTGCAGGCAGTGTGACTGGACATTTCGGACTGGAGGGAATACCACAATTATCGCCAGACGTTACAACGATACAGATACTCAGAGAACTTCTTGTCGCGCTAAGTCTAAGCATCCTGAAGACTCTATTGCTCGTTTCCTTTGGAGTAATGGTAACAACCATCTTGCCAGGAAAACTTGGCGTCGGGAGCATCGCCTCCATAGGGGTTGTTCTCTTGGCGGCCAAGTTCGAAGTTGTGTTGCTCCACGCTCTCGGTGACAACGCAAGCATGGCCCGTCTCCTTGAGGCGATCTGGTTGCAGGACCCGAACAGAGCGTTGACATGGATATGTGGAATTGCAGCATTCGCTTTGTTTACTTGGCTTTCGGCAGAGCGAGTCAGAAGGATCGAGATACCGAACCTGGGAACCTAGATCCATGTTTCATTCTGTTGCGATGCCATATGGATACGACATGCCGACCAGGATTCTGCTCCCTACTTTGATTGAGAGGGCTCCCTGGAGGGTTTCATGAGGAACAGGAAGCTGGCAGTATTCATCATCCTGGCGTCTGTGTTGTTCATGGTCGTTGCCACAGGTCTCCACTACTTGTTGCTCTTGCCAACAGGAACCGCCACGCTGGTCGGTTCCTGTGAGCATTGGAAAGCGGAGGATTCCACAGAGATAATCCTTTTGAATGACAGTTGGCATGCAACCTCCTTGGACAAGCTGAAGGTATGGTGGACGGGAACTCCCGACGGACCCTCGGCAGTCAGGTGCGAGATCATCTCTCCGACTGGCAGAGGAGCAGTATCCGCGAAAGGACCATTCAGCCCGTGGGTGATGGACAGTGCAGGTTTCTTCTCCACCGGGCGAGACATCAATAGCGGAATGTCCTTGATCATCACATGGAATGGCAAAACCGAAACCCTGCACCTGCAAAAACGGTAGGCGTTGAAGATGACCAACAGAGAAATCTGATGAAACTGCCGACTATGTCAGTTGCCATCTTATGATGCTGGCATTCTGGCTTTCACTCGGAGATTCCCCTGTTAGTTTCCCAAAACCCGTGCTAATTTCCAAGTTCGGAGATTCCCCTCCGATTTCCCGCATTCACTGTGACGCCGTTGTCTGACTGACACTTCTGCCATTTCTGGCCGAAAGAGAGTTGCCGTTTGTCATCAAAGCGGCCGACCCGTCATCATCCTCGTCCCAGCGAAATGTCGTGCAATTTCAAAATGCCAACGGTACAATGCGGAGTTCCAGTCCGTGAATTACACGACTCTAATTGCAGAAACCAATGCTCCCCCTGGGCTTTGTAAAACGCAAGGAGGCTGCACATTACTGTGGCAACCTCCTCGCAGACTAGTTCTCCCGCCCGGTGCGAAACGCGGACAGGAGTCAGTGCGGCAAAGGGTACGCTGCACGTAAAGGCCATACAAGCCTCCTTAATGATCCTTGCCTGATTCGTCGAGCGAAAAGGTTTGGGACAGTTTGTTATACAGAAAGGCGGAAAAGTGTCAATTTTCTTTATATGAAGCTATGGAAAAGGGCAGAATTGCTTCTGCCCTTCTTCATTTTTGCGCAAGACCTCCGTAATTGCCTAAACCATTAGGAGTGGTTTAGAGTATTTCTGTTATACAAGAATTGCCAAAAGTGGCAATTTGTGAGACCATAAAAAAAGAAGGAGTAGTAAAAACTCCTCCTTCAAGCTAGACAATTTCTTATTTCCTTGCTTTGATCTTTGTTAGAAAACCAAGCGCTCTTTATACAATACCAAGTTCTAAACTTTCGAGAAGCGCTTCCGTTTTATTCTCCACCATTTATTAAGACATTTATTTTTTTAAGTTCTTCTCTTAATTCGCCTGTTATACTTTGCTCGTTGTTGTCATCATCTTGCCAGCTCAATTTATCTTCAATAAGTTCTGCTAAAAGTTTCAAGTTTAAGGTTTCCCTGCTAACTTCTCCCTCTAATTTTAAGTAATCTTCAATATTTATAAGTTCTAAATTTTCCGCCGCTTCCATAACTTCTCCAATTCTGGTGGTATATCTCGTCGCATTTGTATCTATTACAAACTTCGCAATTCCATATATTTTAAGAGAAGAGGTAAAAGCCTTGTGGGTTTCAATATCTGGCATAAATTCGGCTATATTTTCGTACCAATTATTATTTACTGGGTTTTGGAAATAAATAGAATATTGAACATCGTCAATATGGTTATGTTGTTCCACTCTCTTAACCCTTATAAAATCTCCGTCTAAAACTAATCTAAAATCTGTTGTAGCTATTCTTTCCAATTCTCTATTTGTCTTCATTTTAACACCTCCTAAGTGTTAGAATTTTGAAAACCCAAAAGTACTAACATACTTTTGGGATCTCTAGGTTATACAGAAAGCCCCAAAAGTGGCAATTTTTAGAGCTACCTTATATTTTGTCAGCCCCCTCTCGTTCAGCTCAACCTTGCCCTCGTAAACGGGCAACTATTTTAAGCAAACTTAAATCCGGCCACCTCTTTTCCTCTGCGGTGTGTCCTAATACCAATTCTAGTCGTTTATTACAGACCCCTGTGAAGATAGTGTGTAAAACTATAAGGACTAAAACTTTCTCAAAAATAAAGAAAGAAGGAGAAGCAAAAGCCTCTCCTTCGATATAGAAAATTTCTGTTCGAGCTGTTATTTATTGATCTCCTTCTGATATTAGTTCCCAACAATCTATGGGAAAGCTTACTTCTGCCCCGTTGGCTATCTTTTCCAAGTCTTCGCTTTCAAAACAAGCTTCGATATCTGCGTCCGCCAAAATATAGACGTGAAAGTCAAAGCTTTCAATAGCTTTTGCATAACTAACAAGAAAAGCTTTAAGCTCCATTTCAATATCTTCGCCATATTCTTCGGTTGTGCCTTCAAAATAAAAGTCCTTAGGGCAGGCTAAATCAGAGCTTTGTTTCAAGGCTAAACCAACTTCCTTAAACTTTGTCTTTATACCGCCCACTACTTCTTCTGTTGTAGCTTCTTTAATAGTTAAATTGCCATAAAGATAAGCATATATAAGCATTTCAGCCTCCTATCTATTTTCAAAGCCTTGAAGTTCTTCATCGGTGAACGCCGTCCAAGTGTCATCGAACCAAGGGCCTTCTTTGGGAAACTCCGTAAAAACATCCGCCGTTTTTGCCAAAGCGAACCCAACGCGCTTATCCTCAAAGGTCACTTTTACAGACCACGTTCCATCTATATAGCCAGCCAGAAAGGCCCGGTTTTTTTGCGGGTTTGCGTACTTTTCCAATATCTCTGCCCCATATCCATAATCCACGGGGAAAAATTCTTTAAGCTGGCTGGAAGTGATAACAACGCTTTTCATTTTTCTCAGCCTTTCAATTACGTCTTCTCTATTCTTCATTTCCGCCTCTACCAGATTGTTATCGGTCTAACTGTATTGGCTATAATATCTAACTGCTCTTTTAATTTCAGATATTGTCTTTTTTCATCTTTTGTAAGACCAGAAGTAAAAGGAATATCTTTTGTTATTCTATTACTTTCTTTTATCATAAGTTCAACAAAAAGATCTAAATCTATACTGTTTTTATTTTTCATTTCTGCCGCCTAATAGCCTTTTCTTTTAATAATGCCAACTCTTGCGCCTGGAAACATTTTAACCTTTCTATAACCTTTTGGAGTGGGTTCGCCTACTCTAACAAAGCGGAAGTCGGGAAGTTCCGGCATCTCAATTTTTATAACTTCTTCTCCCTCCTTGTTATAATGTTTAATTTCTTCTTTTTCTTCCCATGGATCGCATTCGTCCAAAGGTCGGCTTACGTTGCCCTCGGCCTCAGTATCCCGATCCTCATACCAGCTATCCATAGCATCTTCCACGGTAACGGTGCTTCCATCGGGCTCAGTTTCGAGGTCCTCCATAAACCACCGAGCTACTTCTTCCTTATTTCTGTAAACTATTACTTCCGGTCCATATCCACTGCCATAAGCTACTTCATAGTCATATTCTTCATTATATTTTTTCATTTTAACACCTCCTAAGTGTTAGAATTTTGAAAACCCAAAAGCACTAACATACTTTTGGGATCTCTTGGTTATACAGAAAGCCAAAAAAGTGGCAATTTTTAGACGGCTTCTTTTTTGCTACCTTATATTTTGCCAGCCCCCCCCTCGTTTAGCTCAGCCTTGCCAACTATTTTAAGCAAACTTAAATCCAGCCACCTCTTTTCCTCTGCGGTGTGTCCTAATACCAATTCTAGTCGTTTATTACAGACCCCTGTGAAGATAGTGTGTAAAACTATAAGGACTAAAAGAGAATTAAAGAAAGAGGTTGTAGGCCCCGCTGGGTTGCAACCTCTTGCTTGTTATACAAAAACCCTGAAAAGTGGCAATTTTAAAGGCCTTAAAAAAAGAAGGAGTAGTAAAAACTACTCCTTCAATATAGAAAATTTCTCTTCGATCTGCTTTGGTTTTTGTTAGAAAACCAAGCCTTCTGATATTTCTCTATTCATTTCAGCCCTTCTAATTGAAACCGTAAGTCTTGCGGCACTCACTCAGCTTGCATGGAGTGAAGTTGATGTCACGTTCAATGCGCGGGATACCCAGGAACTGCAACGCTTTGACCTCTTCAAGGCTGGTATACCCTAGTTCGTTTTCTTCCAGCCCCGTGACATATCCGAATACGTTCCCTTCTTTTGGATAGTACGCAGTCACGTAGTACGTGTACGAGCCGTACGGGTCGAACCAACGCACAACTACCATGGGGTCGGCTACGTCCTGCTCCCCCAACTTTGCGAGCAGCTTCTCTTGTTCCTTTGTGATTAGTAGCATTTTAACACCTCCTAAGTGTTAGAATTTTGAAACCCCCAAAAGCACTAACATACTTTTGGGATCTCTTGGTTATACAGAAAGGCGGAAAAGTGGCAATTTTCTTTATTTATAATTAAAAAAAAAGGGTTGTAGCCCCCCGCTAAGAAGCACTACAACCTTTTCTGTTATACAAGAAAGGTAAAAAGTGGCAATTTTTTGAGAATAAGGAAAAAGGCGAATTTTTTATTCGCCCTTTTTTATTCGCCTTAATTTGTCCTCGCCTCACGCTGTGGAGGTTTGGAACAATTTGTTATACAAGATCACTCAAAAGTGTCAAAAAACGGGTCCGGCGGACCGAGACAGGTAGGCGCAGGCGAACCCAAGAAGAGCAGAGAGAAACCGCTGGCACGTGTTTCACTTGCTGATAATCAACATAAGCATATTCTCATAATGAGGACGTGCTGAAGAAGTAGTGTCCTGGAAAGTCAGAGTTCGGCAAAGAGGCTGAATGATAGAGATTGTGCTACGAGGAACGAGCTGTTGAAGTACTACTGGGGGGCACAATGGAATGGGACAAGGGTCTGAGGCTCTTTATTAGCTATTCGCATAAGGACAACCAGGACGATTGTCCGCACGTCCAGAAGTTCATAGATCAGCTTGCCCCGCTGAAAGACAATGGGCTAATCAGTGATATCTGGTATGATCATAGAATTCTAGCAGGAGAGGATCTCGAAGACAAAATTAACGAGAAACTCGAATGTGCAGATGTCGTGTGCCTGTTGATTTCAGCGAACTTCCTCGCTTCAAAGAAATGTAAGGCCGAGAAGAGAGAGGCATTCGAACTATGGAAGAAGAAGAGAGTTGCAGTCATCCCAATCATTCTGTCTCCCTGCGGATGGCAAGACGATAAAGACATCCTGGAGAGTCACGCACTAGCTTTGCCGACGGACGGCAAGCCTGTCTTGGAGTTCCGTGACGAAGACACAGGATGGCAGGATGTCTACGACGGGTTGAAGCCGGTACTTGAAAGAGAAGCCTCGATCAGGCAGTTGAGAATCCGAAGGGAACATGAGGACTTTCTTCAGAGTGTGGAAATGCTTACAGAGGCGCATTCACAGAAGGATAGACTCTTGTTGAACGACATCTTTGTGTTCCCCGATCTAGCCAAGTATAATAGCCTGAGAGAAGACAAGGGGACAATAAGTTCGAAAGATCTGCTGGAGACCATCTCAGATTACTCGAGGATCGTCATTGCCGGAGCAGAACAGTCCGGGAAGACAACACTATGCAAGAAGATCTTTGAGGAATTGAGGGGCAGAAACTTTATTCCTGTCTATGTGTCTGATACAACGACTCGTTTTGAAGGCAAAATGGAGAACAGGATACGAGAAGCGTTGGGCAGACAATACGAAGGAGTGGAGGCAGCGGGAGTCTATGACGACTACAAGGATCGGATTGTCCCAATAGTAGATGACTTCTACATCGCCAAGGACAAGGAAAGGCACATCCAGGATCTGTCAGCGTATCCCATAACCGTGCTTGTCGTCGATGATATCTTCGGCGTCAGCATTGCTGACCAGAAACTCACAAATTCATTCGTTTACTTCAGGATAAGAGGGCTTAGACCTACCCTGAGGTGCGACTTGATCAAGAAATGGGTGAGTGTACGCAACGGAGGAATCAGGGACGACTACGCCGATATCGATAGAGAGACTGCGCTGATAGACACGACTCTGGGAAAAACTCTCGGCAAAGGGATTATGCCTGCCTATCCATTCTTCATTCTGTCCATGATAGTCGCCTATGAGACAACCGCAAAGCCACTTGACCAGGAGATCACGTCTCAGGGCTACTGCTATCAGGCTTTCATATACTTCTACTTGAGGAAACAGGGCGTAAAGAACGACGAGATTGACATGTATCTGAACTTCCTCACTGAGTTTGCTTATCATCTGTGCAGGAACAAGAGACGCGAACTCTCGCCAGAGGACTTCGGCTCGTTCATGCAATCATACTTGGCGAAATTCAACCTTCCCATCGAGCCGAAGGTGTTGCTTGGCAATCTGTGTCTCCTAGTCGCGAAGGATACCCTCAACAATTGGTCGTTTAAGCACCGGTACGTCTACTACTTCTTTGCCGCCAAGTATCTTGCTGAGCACTCAGGAGATCCTGATGCAAAGGAAGAGAGAGACAGAGTGCTGTCCAATCTTCATGTAAACGAGAACGCTTACATTGCCGTGTTCATCGCGCACCATTCCAAAGATGTCGCTATTCTGACCACCATTGAGAACAACGCATCTCACCTATTTGAGAAGTACCCAAGTGCGACACTGTCGAGAGACGAGGTCCGCTTCCTGGACAGCCAAGCAGATCTTGTTGTGGAAGCAGCCTTGCCACCAAGTAGCTCGACACCAGAAAAGGAAAGGGAAAAGAAGCTGCAGAGGGAGGATGAGGCAGAAGAATCGCGAGAGAGCGTGGAGGAGGACGAAGACAGTACCGACGAGAACCCCTTGGAAAGAGAGCTGAGAAAGGCCATCAAGACCGTCGAGGTCATGGGCTCTATTATGAGGAACAGGGCGGGTTCACTAGAGAAGGCGGAACTTGAAGAGATGTTGAAGGTAGCGATGAGTGTTCATTTGAGGATCCTGTCATCGTACTTCGATCTCATAAGGGAAAAAGATGATCAGGAAGCGGTCATTGGCTACATATCAGAGAGACTGATGGAACTCAATGAAGAACTCGGTCAACACCAGGACCAGCCAATGACTGAGGGCGAACTGAGGGAGAAGGCAAAAGTCATATTCTGGAACCTGAACTTCTTCGTCGTGTATGGGTACATCAGCATGATTGTTCGCTCATTGGGTTCCGACAAGTTGATCTCGATTTCAGACAAGGTCTGCGACGACCTGAACACGCCAGCTTCTCTCTTGGTGAAGTACGGGAACCAAATGTGGTTCGCCAAGAACGTCCAGGTAGACGAAATTGCCAAGAAGACCAAGGAACCGGGCTTCTCGGAAGTGGCAAGAAGGGTGATCAATGTCATAGTCATTGACTACTGCTATTTGCACCGGGTTGATTACAAAGCTATGCAGCGGATACACGGCAAGCTGAAGATTCCGACCAGTGCCCTCCCCATCCAGTGAATCATTCCGCGCTCAGTCTTGCGATCTGACCGAGGAAAACCGGTAGCGATTTGCCGTGGTAACGCTAATAATGAGATGATGGAGACGTGCAGGAGCACTTTTTCGGACATGAGCGTCCGACACGTGAAAGGCATACTTCGCACATGGCGTTATTTTCATAAAGTGGCGTCGAAGAAGATTGACGGCAAGCACGCGGTCAAACACTGTAATGGAGCAGTAGTCCATAGCCCTGCGATCCTTCTTGCTTGTCTTTTTCCATTCCTCGAGATGCCCAATGTGCATGATGTCTTTCTCTGTCCGGAGCCGAATATGCTCCAGCCAGGACGCCCCACGGATAACTAACCTGCCATTGATGTTCCTCACTTCGTAAGGCAGCAGTTCTAGCCACCTGATCCGGAGATCCACGACGATCATGGCATCTGTTGTTGGATAACCCTTCACGGGCTTCTTTTCTCGAAACAGTATGCGATCCGGAATGCCTGCTGCCGCGTAGTACCGGTAATGACTTGGAACGTGGAGACGTTCGACCCCGAACTTGTGGAGCTGGGCATCGGAAAAGAAGGCCACGGCATCGCGTGGGACTAGCAAAACAATCGTTCTGCCCGAAAGCAGGCGAACAATTTCCTTTGCTACTTCCAGCGAAAGACGTGCATCTGCGTCGGTTGCCTGAGCCAGTTTCCTAGTCCAGAGCCGATTTCTCGCTGATTTTTGTGACAGTTCAGAGCACAAGATCTGTCGCAATATGTAGGTACTATCCTCGAGATCCATTATGGAGCCTCCAAAAAGCAGGGTGGTGGTTAGCCACCCTGCAAGAAAATAGAAACTTTTTGATCCACGCTCCTTGGCGGGATCAATGGACTGCTCAGACAACAAGCAGTAAGCTCAGAGAGTCCTGAGTTTTTTTGATTCCATTCGAATCTTCGATGATTTCTGCCAGGAAATCACGAGGTAGTGCGCGAATGGATTGATCATAAACAGTGGTCTTCGCTGTGCGAGTGAAGAGATTCCGAATTCGAGGTTGGAAAGGTCGTCTTGTCCAATTGTGTCGCCACAACTGGATAGGTGGGTGCTTCCCCCACACTGGCAGGTCTATCGCCCTGAACCGCCAGATATCCTGACATTTCCGCTTACTTGCCTTCTCACGTAGTTGATCGTGAGAACGCATTACCGATTTAACTCTACGAGTAGGTGCAGAATCCGAGAGCTTGAAAGCCCACATCCTTCGAATGCGCTGTTTGGGGCACACGTCCATAGACCCCATAAGCTCAGTTTGTGTCTCGTCCGCACTACGAAACTGGCGGACCGGCGCTAATTCTCGGAACTCTTCTAGAGTTGACCAGCTGCATGATCGCTCATGGGTAGGTCGTGTAGTTTGGCGCTACGTTCGGCCTTTCGGCCTACAATCAGTTGGGACCCTTCGGTCCTAACCTACGGCTTGATTCAGTTCCCGTATGGAACCGTATTCAGCCACCAAACCCCTTTCCTGTTGTCCGGTTTCCCAGAAGCCAGGATTTTGCTCGATAGAACCATTGATCGTCGCCCTTCGTGATGTTTGAAGAGATTGGATCGAATGCGTTTGCTCGACGAAGAACGTCTACTGAACGCAAGCTTCCGTTAAGGCCGGGCGACCACCTCACGATGAACCCAGCCTACACCTAAAATTCGGAACACTGGGGTTGCCAGTGTCTCGTCAAAGCACAGCGAAGACGGTCTGGCAACCGCGTGATCTCCTTGTTATACAAAAACTCTAAAAAGTGGCAATTTTCGATCTAGTCGGTATTCCTCATATTCCTGATCCACTTCATCGCACGATAATTGTCGCGAATGGTCGCTCTCGTTTGCGATGATTTCAACCCGAAAATCAGACGAAAGCCAATGACTTTCCGAGAGACTTTCAACGACATAAATGTAATAGTTCGACAGAGGAAACCCCACGGTGGTAAGGGTTTCCAGATGCTGTAAAAGACTACAAAAGACTCAAAGATTCCAACTGGAAAAAAGGAAAGGACTAAAAGATACCCGCGGAAGAAATGTTCAATTGCAATGCGGGTTTTTGTCTTAGGCTTGTTTTTTCTCTCGTTGGGTCTTTTCTTTTTAGTCCTTCGATTGGCCTAGCCCAACAATTTTGTTCTAAAATTGGCAGTTTCCATTACTTCGCATAACCTATTAGTAAGCTAACGCTTGTGGGGGTGGAAAAAATGAGTGATTTAGATCGAATGTTTGCCAACAATCAGAATAGTAACCGAATGAACCAGTTACAGCAGATAGCTAAAAGCACGGCGGGAGTAGCCCTGCTGGCCGTTGGTATTCATGGCAAGAGCGTTTTAGGCAAGGCGGCGGGCAATATGAAGACCCCTGCCGCAGGTTCTATTTTTGATGTTAAGGGAAAAGAAATGGCAAGAAAAGTGGCCGCGGAGGCAGCCGCTAAAAGGACCAAAGCAGCAACGACCAAAACCGTGCTAAAAAACAAGGCCGGCGAGCAAGGGAAGAAAAAACTATTAGATAAGGGGTACGATACCCTTTATGAAGTCGGTAAAAGAAAGCTAAAGGACCCAAAATTTTTGCAGGGCCTTGGCAAAGGCAGCGAAATCGTTGGAAAAGAGGGCCTTTCTCAAATTCGCGCCGAAGTCAAAAAACAGTTGCCGCCGGAGATCGCCACCCTTGAAGAACTCCGGCAGGGCCTTTCTAACACCAGGAATATTTTGAATTCTTTCCGGAAGCCCCTGCCTAACGACGCTAACGGAATAATAAATGCCGTTTCAAAAGCCACGCTCGGCAAGGCGGAGCTCACGCACGGAGTAGTAGGCTATGCTGACAAAGTTTTGAAAGGCGCCGCCGCGGCCGGAAAAAACTCCTTAAAAGTAATAACGGAAGGCGAAAGACAATTAGACGGTATGATCGGCCAAACTACGGTGGAGCTATTAAACGATACAAAAAAAATGTTGCAAGCCTCAAAAAAGGATGCGGAAGACGACGACCGAAGTGAAGCAGATATTGAGCGAATGCGCAAAGTTTAAGTAAATAAAAAGAGGCAGCCTGCCAAGCAAAGCGGCTTGACAAGCAACAGCTTTGGCTTCGTTTGTGGGAACCAACAACAACACTTTTAACTTTACGAAATTGCTCGCCTTTCGCCCGATGGTATGGCGACACAATCGCGTTTCAAGGGGGTTTCTCTCCTATGCAAGAGAGTTGAAATGCCAGGACATCTGCCCAGGGGAACGTGCTATGGTATTTGTAAGTGCGAAGTTCACACGATAAGGGCTCTGAGAGAGACGAAATGCCAGTTACGTGGCGTCCCTTTTGAGCCGTCCAGCAAAACAGAGAAGCGTATTTTGTTCGACGGCTCAAAAAGTGAGCCCGTTCTGAATAGGGATTGATACCTGGCACGTCCAACGACCACACCTGCGGCATGCTTTGGACTGAGGAGACAGCATGCTCTTGCTGGGTCGTTCAGCGTGCCAGGTTTCGACTTGATGTCAGGTGGCTTCAGCACGATCGGCTTACGCCGTCATGCGTTCACTGCGTTCGCTCTCGTTGAGCATCGCGGTTCTGGCTTGAAGCCGCCTCTCAGTTTCTTGTCGTTCCCTCACCCTCCTAACTAGGTCGGTAAAGGATGCGGTTACTCTCTCTTCTCGTTCGTTGAGCTCAGGTTCTAGCTGGTAGCGTACCTTTCTTTGCTTTGGTTGATATCTGTCCACTTGTTGTGAACAGTGACTCCGTGCTCTTCATCAAAGAGTAAGGGGTAGAGCCAAACAGTCCATTTCACCTTTCCTTTCTGAATTGGTCTATAAGTCCTCAGTATTCGGTATAGTAGGTAGTTAATGTTCGGCATTAGTTTGTTGGGTCTCAGAATTCAGGCCGCCTCTTTTCCCCTGCGGCGCGCCGTAACATCATTATACCAGCCCATACAAAATCCCTGTGAAGATAGGGTGACACTATAAGGACTAACAATAGTGCTGCGCCAAGTTGAACGGAGCAGCTGGCGACTTGAGCAAACCCTCTAATCGCCTAACATTAGGTAGAAGCGAATTCTCGGTTTCTGAGGGGGTATATCATGCAGAGAGGCGATTTCGCGAAAGACACCGGTTCTAGCAGCGAGCAAGGGCATGAATTGTGCGCGATCTATACCAGAGTTAGCACATCTGCACAAGCTGAGGAAGGCGTCTCCCTGGAGGCGCAACGCGACTACCTAAATCAGGCCGTAAAACTGAAAGGATGGGAAGTAGCCGACTACTACGAAGATGCCGGGTATACGGGCACGAACACTGAGCGACCTCAGTTGCAGCGGATGCGGGCAGATGCAAGGAAGCACAGGTTCACCAAGGTCGCCATTTACAAACTCGACCGCCTGACACGCTCAGTGAAAGACTTCTGTGACATCCTGCATGATGACTTTGAACCAAACGGGGTAAGTGTCTATGCTCCAACCCAAGATCTAAATACCGACACCTCCGCCGGCAAGCTGACGGTTAACATCCTGGCGTCCTTTGCTGCTTTCGAGAGTGACCTAATCAAGGAGCGCACGCGACTGGGGTATGCGAAGCTGAAAGTCGATAGGAGGCTTCTTGGCCCCGCCCCATATGGGTACTATCGCAAAGACAAGAAGTTATTCCCGCACGACCCTCAGTTGGACCTCGTGAAAGAGGTCTACAGCATGTACTTGGAGGGCAAGAGCGAGCGGGAGATTGCGCATGCTCACCCAGCAGACCTCTCGAGAGATCTTGTGAGGGACATCTTGTCAAATCCGGTCTACTGTGCGAAGGTCGCATATGGGCGACGGGTAGCTTCGTCCACTGGCACTCGTAGGAGGAAGTACTCACCGGTGAAGGCACTGTCTGAGTGGGACCTGCAAGATCTGGATCAAGACTACATCAAGCCAGTGGTGTCCTTCGAGAAGTGGCAAGCCGTACAGGCACGACGCGAGACTTTTCCGACACATCGTCCCAGCCAAACCGTAGCTCTTTTCCAAGGTCTTCTCTATTGCAGTCGCTGTGACCATTTTCTGTCCACGCATGGATTTCAGAAGGGAAAGACCAAGTACTCGTGCGATAGTGACCACAAGACCAGGATGAAGAAACCGCTATCGGAAGAGAGCAGCGTAGCCCTCCCGAATGGAACGAAGTGGTTCTGTGGCCAACAGCTATGGGAGGACTACTTGGAGGCACCGATCGTTGACGCTCTCGAAGTGGCACTCAAGGATTTCAAACCCCGTCTGAAACTGGCAAAGAAACTGAAAGGCGCACAGGAGAGTGTGAAGAGAGCACAGAGGGAATTTGACCTCACTGCTCGACGTGCGTTGTCGAGTGATCAGATTACCGAGGGACAAGTGAAGACGTATATAGCAGAAGCTCAACGCAAGGTTGATGTGCGGAAAGAGGAGTTGCAGGTACTGAAAGATGAGGCTAGCTCTGAGTTGGCCGCCAAAGACGCCCTGAAGCCCGGCTTCAGGAGTTTCTATGGGAGCATCACGAAGTCCGAGCGAAAGGAGTTCCTTAGCATCTTCGTTCGGAGGATCGACGTGGGGGACACATTCCTGACGGCCCATTGGTGGTTCTCGGATGGCATGACAAGGATCAGCCGAAACGAAGTCATGCCAAAGAAGGGCAGTAAGTTCGAAAACGCAGTCGTAGTACTTTCCAACGATCTTGCGGGGGATCCAGATGTGGCAGGTAATAGTGGGGCTGGAGTAAGCACAATAGGGCAGATATATCAAAATCGTGGGTCAAGCACGACGGTTGACAAACGAGCCCATTCTGGGCCAAGTGTAAGTTTTGATGCGGGCTGTGAAGTGGGCAAAACTATGGTGGAGATAGGGGGGCTCGAACCCCCGACCTCCTGCATGCCATGCAGGCGCTCTCCCAGCTGAGCTATATCCCCACGTATGAGAAACGAACAGTGAAAG
>JGI24133J20442_1000168_pt1 | contig 19735 bp, 7 predicted proteins | sample BarGraNGADG00311_2_FD_20442 | JGI IMG/M metagenome (IMG submission 20442)
CGGCCGCCGCCTCTTCGACCGCCTCGGCGGCAGCTGCTTTCTTGCGCTTCCGGCCGCCGGTCGGGAACCCCTCCGCGGTCATCACCGCCTGCTCGCGGGCTTCCGGAGTGGGGATCGGCCGCTTCTTGACGGGCTCGCCCTTTGAAGGCGAAGGCCCCAGCGGCGCGCCCACCGGAGATGCCTGCTGCGCTTTCGGCAGCGGCGGAGGCAGCCCCTCCACGCGCATCGGCTCGTCGGGCATCCCCGGGGCTCCCGCGGGCGCCTTGGAAGGTGCCTGTGGGACGGCGCCGGGAGCCTGCGCGGCGGGCTTCTGAGAATCGCCCCAGAATGCGGCCTTCTCGTCCGGCGTCAGCGATGAAGCGGGAGGCGCCACGGGCGGCGCCGGCGGCTTGAGGTCTGACATGGTCGGCGGCAGCAGCACTTCGGCGGGCTTGCGGAGCTTCTTGTCATCCTTGGGGGGCTTCTCCTTGGCCACCTTGGGCTCTTTCACCTTTGGAGGCTTCGGCTCTTTTACCTTGACCGGCTTGGGCTCCTTGCGCCCGCCCATCTGCGCGGCGAGACGCTCCACCGAAGCGCGGTGGCAGTCCGGGCAGCAGTGGGACTCCCTGGTCTCTTTTACGCACTCGCGGCAGTACGGCTGGCCGCACTGCATGCAGACCAGGTCCGCTTCCTGTCCGCTGTGATACTTGCACTCCAAGACTTTCACCTCATCCGGCCGAAACGGTCGCCGGCCGCATTCCGGCCATCGATAAGTACCATCAATTATAGTTTATAACGTGAAGATGCTGCATTCGGCATTGACTTCTATCGGGCACCGATGGAGCCGGTGCCGCCGCTCCTGTTGTTCCAGTACACCGAGCGCTCCACCATGATGGGCGTGGCGGCGGAAACCTTCGTAGAGAAGCTCGCGGCCCCCACGTAAGTGGCAGCGTTGACGCTCATCCGCGAGTGCGGCTTGAGCCCGATGACGGCGGGCACGGTGGTGCCGTCCTCTTTCATGAACGTGAGCGTGGCGTTGACCGTGGCGCCCGACGGGTTGTCCAGAAGCACCCAGGTCTCGAACCCGTAATCGGAGCACCCCTCGGCGAGGTACCAGGTTCTGCCGGGTCCCGGCGAACCAATAGTGCTGTGGCCCGCAGTGCGACCATTCCAGTACATGCTGCGCTCGCACACGACACCGACGTTCGAGGTGACCTGGGTGGAAACGTCTGCAGTCCCCACTTCTCTGGACAGGTCGACCGTGTAACGTGAATTGCCTTTGACCGTGTAAACGCGCTCCACCGTCTCACCCGAAGCCTTCCTGTAGGACGCGGTCACCCGCGCGTCGCCGGCCCCGGGCCGCTGTATCAACAGCCAGGTCTCGAAGCCCCAGTCGGTCGAACCCTCAGAGAGGAACCATGTCAGAGAAGGTTGCTTGGCCCCTATGGTGCCCGTCCCGCAGCGCCTGTTACCGTGATACATGGAGCGCTCGGCGACGATGCCGGGGTCCCCGGCGTCGATCTTCACGCTGAAGTCCCTGGCGCCGACGTCGGAGGCCGCGTTGACCGTCACGCGCGAGTGGGGCGCGATATCGTGCTCGCGCGCGGCTGACGTGCCATCGGGGAAAAGGTAATGGACGGTTGCCTTGACCTTCGAGCCGCCCGGGTTGCCGAGCAGCACGAACGTCTCGAATCCGTAGTCCGTGGAGCCCTCAGCAAAGTACCAGGTCTTAGAGAGAGAGGTCGTGCCTATGGTGCTGTGCCCTTCGACCCGGTTGCCCCAGTACATCGAGCGCTCGCAGACCACCTGCTTGTCCGCGTCGACCTTGACGGAGACGTTCGCGCCGGGCGCCACGTCGGCCGCGTTCACCGTGGTGCGGCTGTTCGGCGCGAGCGCGAAGCTCCTCACGAAGGTCGCCCCTTTATCGTCCATAAACGTCACGCGCGCCTGCGCGACCTCGGAGGAAGGGTTGCCGATGAGGACCCAGGTCTCGAAGCCGTAGTCCGTGCAGCCCTCCGCGAAGTACCAGGTCTGGCTCCGGGACGGCACCGTGTGGTCGACGTAAACGGTCACGGACTTGCTCCCCTGGCGGTCGTAGCCGTCCGTGGCCTTGACCGTCAGCGTGTGCGCGCCGTCGGTGACCGAGTCGGCGTTCCAGGTAAAAGTATATGGCGCAGCCGGGTCGGAGGCCTTCTTTACGCCGTCCACCCAGAGCTCGACCGGGGTCGTCCCCCCCTCCCTCTGGACAGTGGCTCTGACGGCAACGTTTCCGGTGACGTTCGCCCCCTCAGTCGGCGCCGTGATGGTGACCGTCGGCCCTCCTCCGCCTATCACCGTGAAGTGGATCGCAGTGGAGACATGCTGGTTGACGGTCACGGACAGGCTCCCGGTAGCTGCCAGCGGGGGCACCTTGGCCTTGATGACCGTGTCGGACCACTGGGTGTATTCGGTCGCGGAGAGCCCGTTGAACAGCACTCCGTCCCCACTGCCGCGGCTTGCCAGGAACCCCGAGCCGTGGACTTCGACGACGTCCCCCAGGCGCGCCGAAGAGGGCGAGGCGGAGACGACGTGCGGAACGGCGAGTATGTTGACCGCGGTTGCGTCGCTCGGCTCGGCCTCGCCGACCGCGGGGGCGACCACCAGCGTGTCTCCGGGCTCGGCTCCGCCGGGCACCGTGACCTGGATGGCGTTCGGGTGCCATGAGACGGACTCCGGAGGCACCGGGTGGCCGCCGATGGTCACGCTGCCTGCACTCGCGCCGAAATCCCCGCCCCATATCCAGAGCGAGTCACCCGGGTAGGCGCCGCCTCCGGGCGGGTTCTGGTACGGGTACGCGAGAGTGTCGACGGACGCCTTCTTCTTCCAGGTCACTTCCCAGGAGGTGAAGGCGGGCGTCTCCGCGGGGTCGGTGGTCTTGAGCCTGGCCTGGAGGCGAACCGGCGCCGTGCCGACGATGTCCGCCGGCGAGGTGACGTCGGACTGAAGCACCGCCCCGGCCTCGTTGCAGATGTCCATATGTGCCTCGGTCGAGGGGGGTGGCACCGTCTTGTCGAAAGTCAATTGGTCCCACTGGAAGGCCCGGTTCACGTCGTACCGGATCAGCTTCGTGTCGCCGCTGGTGCCGAAGTAAGGATTGCCAAGCGCGTCGGTCGTTGCCGCGCGCACCCCGGTGTCATGCACCGTCAGCGGGCCGAGGTCCGTGAACACGGCTCCCTGAGGATTGAACTTGAACAGGCGGCCCGTGCTCCCCGCGCAGCCGTAGAGCATGACGTTCGACGCGTTCGAGCCTGTCGCAGCCAGCGCGGTTACCTCCGCCGGGTCTGATGGAAGCCACTCGTGCACCGCTGTGAAGGAGTCCGCCACCGGGTCGTACCGGATGAGCTTTCCCGCCAGACCCGTTGCGAAGTAGAGCTTTCCGTCAGGCGCGGCGACAAGCCCGCCGGCGGTCCACTCGCCCGTGTATTCGGGCCGCGTGCCCATGTTATGGAACTGTCCGCTCGAGGGGTCGTAAGAGAAGAACTCCACCGAGCTTGTACCGCCTGGCGGTGAGCCCGCTACCCCGTAGACTTTGCTACCCGAGGTCACCAGCGAATCGATCCTGTTGCCGGTCGTCAACGTCGTCGCTATGGGCACCACAGTAGCCGTTGCCGGGTCGCACTTGAAGAGAGCCGGCGAATCGCTGGGGCTCTCCCCCGAGCCGAAGTAGACTTTGCCGTCCGGGCCTGCGGTCGCGGCGCGGAGGCTCGCGTAGCCCGTCGCAGCGCCACAGTCCTGCAGCGAACCTCCCGGGGTGAACCGCTTCACCTTCACGTCCCCACCGTCGGTGCCTGTCCCTACGTACACTTTGCCGTCCGGTCCGGCGCACATTGAAAGGACCCTCTGTTCTCCCGAGTCCAGCCGCGACCCGGGGAAGAACTGCTCGGTCATCACGTCATATAGATAGATGTAGCCGTGTCCATCCGCGCCCGCGGTGCCCACATACAGCCGATTCGCCTGGCCGGGAGCGGGGCATACCGCCTCGATCGCGTCGCTCGCGTCGGGGATCGCCTGCAGCTCTATCATCGAAGGGTCGATGACAGTCGAGAGCGCGGAGGCTTCGGGGGGCGGGGCGACCACTCGGTACGGGTCGACCCTGAATATCCTCGCGGCGTAGTAGTCCGTACTGCCTATCAACATCCCCCTGGTACCGCAGAAGGTCACGCCTCCGACGGCCCCCGTGCCTACTGCGATCGATGCCACTTTGTCCTGGTGCTGCGCCTCGGTCACGGACGTCACGTCCAGGTCACGGAACTGGTTCAGGACCGGGTCATAACTTGCGAGGTTCCCGGAAAACGGGTGCAAGTCCGTTCCGCCCGTGCTCCCACACAGTATGGCACCGTCTTCTCCGCCAGCGAGGGGGTAGACGGATGTGCTCCGGGAGACGGGCTTGCCGAGTGAGGTCGGGTTCCATCCTGCGGGCGCTACGTCCGGGTCGAACCAGAACGTGTTGCCGTTGTTCTGAGAGCCGTAGACCCTGCCTCCGCTCACGAACAGCCTGTTGACGTACTTGTTGCCTGAGTACAGGCCAACAGGTGGGACGTCGCCCAGGGCCGTGAAATTGCCGCTGCCGGGGTTGTTGGTGTCGTAGCGGTAGACGTGCGAGATGTAGTCAAGCGCAGGGTGCCAGGTGGCACCTGTTATGTAGTCCCCGCTGCGGACGAGGGTGTTGGTGCCTTCGCCGGCAACCGGCACCCCGAGGTCGGTCGCCGCCCAGGTCGTCTTGTCGAGCGTGAAGAACCTTCCCTCTTTGTAGGTGACGCCGTCGTAGGCGCTGTTGCTCGTGGCGGCGTAGATGAGGTTCCCGCTCTCGGGCCCTTCGACCAGCCCGGAGATCCACCAGTTGTTGTCAGGGGCGGGAGCCCGGCCGCGGTCGGTGAACTCTCCCCTCGCCGGGTCCGCCGGGTCGGGGGCATAGGTATACACGTGTCCGCCGTCGCGGTTGTGCTTCTCATCGGTGCCCCCATAGGTCGAGCCTACGACGGTGCCCTCTCGAGTGATGATGACGTCGAGCAGTGCGCGCTCGCCCGCGATCGGCCGCCCGAGGTCGGTGATCCTGTTCGTGGCGGGATCGATCACCAGGAAGTGCGCGTTGTAGTAAGTGCCCGCGTAGAAGACATGCCGCACCGGGTCATAGGTCATGCACCACACCATCACCTGCTTCTTGACCTGCTGGCCGAAGTCTCCGAGGTTGGCGTCGTCGTGAGAGGAAAGGTAGCCCTGGGCCGATCCCGCCCAGACCGATGTGCCGACGTGGCACACCGCCAGCACCGAGCCGCCGTAAGGCACGGACCCCTCGTCGTATAGAGAGCCGGGGTCGTCCTGCGAGTAGAGGTGGCCCCCGGTGGTCCCGCAGAAGACGCCCCGGCTTCCCGTGGCCATGCTCTCGATGGCGGAAGCAGCCGTCCCGAGAGCTGTGAACGAGGAGCCGTCCCAGGAGTAGATCTTGCCGTTTTCGCGCCCCGTGTAGACCTTGCTGCCGTAGACCGCGACCGCGTTCGCGGCCGATCCGTCGGCGTTGTCCCCGACATCGGTGAGTGGCAATGAGCCGTTCCAGAAATAGAGGTGCCCGTCGCCGCCGGCGATGTAGAGGCCACCGGGGGCTCCGGTGCCACTGTCCTTGTAACACATATCCTTGATAGAAGGTGTCGCCCCCGGCAGGGTCGCGAGAGGCAGGCCGGTCATTGCTGTCCCGTCCATCAACCGTCCATCCTCGAGCCCCACGTAGATAGCGGTGTTGCTATTGTTGTCGCCATACGTGTGCACTACCACCGAAGTCACGGGCGAAGGTGACGTCGGCACGCCCTCGTCGTAGAAGGCATCCTGGTGTCCGCTCGAGTTGTAGGAATAGAGATGGCCGTTCTGGAGCCCCAGGAAGACCGCCCCCATCTTCGCATCGATATCGTTGATGGCGACGCCCGGGTCCGGGCTCTGGTAGTCCTTGAACTGCCCTGGAGCGGTGAAGGAATAGAGACGGTCTCCGCGCGCCAGGTACAGGGTCTTGATGGCGAAGGCGACGCTCTTGAGGTCATCGTTGTTTGCGGCGGTGGGTCGGTCGAAGTCCTCGAAGACGCCGGCGGCAAACCTGAACAGCCTGCCGGTCGAGCCGGCCGCCTCTGAGCCGGTCCCGCCGTACATCACGTTGTCGTCGGCTACGGCAAGCGTGTTCACAGGCGCGCCGGAAGAGTTGGCAGGCATCCCCTCGTCGTGAACGCTCCCGTCGTAGAGGTAGACATGCCCGTCCGCCGCCCCGGCGTAGAAATACGAGACTCCCGCCCGTACCGCCAGTGCGCTGACGGCCGTTCCACCGGGCAATGTGCAGAGAAGAGTGAACGGGCCCGGTCCGCTGGTGTCGTACGAACGCACNGTCCCGTCGTCGTAGCCGATATAGAGGTCGGTGCCGGACGTCACGAGCGAATCGATCTGCACTGCGGCGGGCGTCCCCAGGTCGCTGAACGCCCCGCCCGAGTACTTGGAGAGCTTTCCATCAGCGGTGGCCGCGTACAACGTCCCGTCCGCCTCGGCCATCGCTTTCACCGGGCTCGAGCCGGACGGCTGGCCGATGTCGGTGAACGTCCCTCCCTCGCCACCGCTGTATGTGAACGTGTGGCCCGCCTGGGTACCGATGTAGAGCAGGCCGCCCGCGTACGCCATCGAGGTGACGGGGCCCATCGCGGGCGCCGGTACGCCGTTGTCGTGACAAGTCTTGCCCGGCGAAGTGGTGTCAAAAGAGAACAGGTGGCCGTTGGGGTAAGTCCCGCCGTAGACATACCTCGCCCCGTCGTAGGCCAGCGCGGTGACCCGTGTCTCGGTTGCGGGAACGGCCTGGCCCTTGCTGTTCGATACGCCGTAGTGCGACGGGCCGTCGCGTCCCTCCTGGTAGAGTTCGCTCGCGTCGAAGTATACGAGGTGGCCCTTGTCCCCCGTGCCCGAATAGACGTCGTTGCCCACAGGGACCATCGCGTAAACGGCGCTCTCGCCGGGCACCGCGTCACCGAGATCGTAAGGCGCCGCCTCCGCCAGCTTCAGGGCGCTCCCCGACACTCTGGTATCGCTCTGGGTCGCGAGCCCCCTGGTGGCCTCCGCGCCGTCGAACCCGCGGCTCCAGGAGCCCTCCGCCGGGCCCTGGGCGAGGGTTGCGGCGCCCGTCACCATGCTCGCGGCGAGCACAGTCGCCGCCAGCGCCGCCGCTACCAGGACTGCCCATATTCCCTTTGCTCTGGTCTTGCGATGATTGTTCATGTCGCCTAAAGGTATCTCAAAGACTCTCGAGCTTCACTGGGTCATACACTCTTTATGATGACAAAAGCGGGAACCCGGGTTCCCGCTTTGCCTGACTTCTCAGGTTCGGATCCGTACTAGAGCGGACTCGGCGCCACTGACGCGTCGAGGAAAGTACCGTACATGTACGGGTCGGACAGCATGCTGTTGTCGCTCCAGCACTTCATCGTCAACATCTGGAGCGCGCTGGACGAACCGGCCAGGTTCAACTGGGCCGCCAGGAACTGGGGCGCCCCGTTGCTCGCGAGGGCGATCATAAGCTGCCTGGACATCTCGATGGCGTTGCCCTGCGGGCCCTGGTAAACAAGCGCGTCCGCGACGTTCTTGAGCGCGGTCGTGTTCGTCCCCAGTTGCGCGATCACCGTGTTGATGAAAGCCCTGCCGTTGGCCGACTCGAGCGCGTCCGACGTCGAGACCGGGTCCATCCCGCCCATCAGCTCGCCGAGGAACGACGGGTTGTTGTTAACTATCGCCGCCACGACCGCCGGGTTGAGGCCGTTGGTGGCCGCGTGCGGGTTTCCAGCGTCGTACGGCCTCACCAGGTCGTAGAACGTGCCCTTGGAGCCGCCGGGATCGTAGCTGCGAAGCGTGTTCGCTTTCATCGCCGTGTTTATGACGTTGGCGTTCAGGTGCGCGAGAAGCCCGTTGATGAAAGGCCCGTTGGCATTTATCGCGTTTGCCAGGACGCCCGGGTTGATGCCGTCGGGCGGCAGCGCCATCAAAGCCGCCATAAAATCGGGGTTGGCGTTTGACGCCTGGGCCATGACCTCAGGCTTCATCCCGATGGCCGGGTTGAGCATGGCAGTCAGGAACGCCTGCCCGCCGTCGGTGTTGAGCGCGTTCGCCAGTACAGGCGCCTGCAGGTTGGCGAGCAGCCCGTCCAGGAACTGGCCGTTGCCGTTGACCACCGCGGCGATGACCGCCGGGTCGATGCCGTTAGGCGGCGGCAGAAGCATCTTCTGTGTGATGGCCGGGTCCATGTTGTTCACCACGCCCGCGATGACCGTCGGGTCCAGGAAGCTGACCAGTTGCGTGATCCAGGGCACGTTGCTGTTGATCGCCTGGGCGGTGGTCTGGACGTTCATCTTGCCCATGAACTGGGTGAGGAACGCCTTGTTGTTGTTGACCACGTTCGCGACCGTCTGCGGGTTGAGCTTGCCGACCAGCGCGATGACGAAGGCGGGGTCGGAGTTCATGCCCTGGGCGAGCGCGTCCGGGTCGAGCTTGGAGACCAGCCGGGTGAGGAACGTGCCGTTGTTGTTCAGTATTCCGGCGATCACCCCGGGGTCGAGTTTGCCGACCAGCTTGGCAGTCCAGGACCAGGTCGAGGACATCATGGTGTTGATCTTATTGATGTCGATGTAGCCCAGCAGGGCCTTGAGGAACGCCGGGTTCGCGTTGATCGCCTGCGCGGTCCCCACTGTGGACATGCTCTGCATCAGCCCCACCAGGAACGAGCCGTTGGCGTTAACCGCGTGCGCGATCGGCCCGGGCGAGAGCGCCGGGATGAGCTTGTTTATCATGGTGGCGTTGTTCGCGACGGCCGACAGGAACTCGTTCGAGAGGTTGCCGAGGACGCCCGTTATGAGCGGGGCCGAGTTGTTCACTATGGCGGCTATAGCCGCGGGGTCGAGGTACCCGATCAGCTTGGAGGTGAAATCGCTCGTGGCCGCCATGTTGCTGGCAAGGCCGGCCGGGTCCATCTTCGAGAGGAACCTCGTCAGGAACGACTGGTTGTTGGCTATGGTCGCTATCAGGTTGGGGCTTATGTTCATCGCTACGTCGTAGGTGAAGCCGGAGACCTGGCTGCTCGTCTTTGCCAGGTCGTCAGGGTTCATCGCTCCCACCAGCCCGGTCAGGAAAGCCTCGTTGCCGTTGACGACACCGGCGAGGACACCAGGGTCGAGCTGCGGCAGCAGCTGGGCTATGAACGTCGTGTTGGTCGCCATGCCCTGAGAGAGCGCGTTCGCGTCGAGCTTGCTCATCAACTGGGAGACCCATGGGCCGTTGTTGTTGACGATACCCGCGATGGCGTCGGGGTTCAGGTCACCGACCAGCCTGGCTGTGAACTCGGGGTTCGCGTTCATGGCCTGGGCCGCCACCTTGTAATCGGTATACCCGATGAGCTGCTTCAGGAACTCACCGTTGTCGTTGACCGCGGTGGCGAGCACCTCCGGGTTGAGCTTACTCACGAGATCGCTGATCCACGGGCCCGACTTGTTGATGATGACCGCGGTGACCTTCGGGTCGGAGCTGGCCATCATCTTCGAGAGGAACTTCTCGTTCTGGTTGATCGCCTCGGCGATGACCTTGGCGTCCACGTAGCCCAGGACCTCCGCCAGCCACTCGGGGTTCTCGTTGATCGCCGTAGCGGTGCCGCCGGGATTCATGTACTTCATCATCTCGACCAGGAACGTCGGGTTCTCCTTGACCGCTTTGCCGACGGCCTTGGGATCGAGTGCGCCCAGCATGGAGCTCGTGCTCTTCACGTTGCTGCTCATCTTGCCGATGAGCGGCCCGAGCGGGCTCCTGGTCGGGATGAACCCGACCAACCCCACCACTGCGGTGGCGACCAGCAGTACTATTACCACCGCGTTTATCAGTGTCTGGAGGCTGCGGTTATACAGCATCTTTATGTCTCCTAGCCTTTCTCCCAGCGCTCCTTACCAAGGATCCAGAGGTTGACCCGCTGAGTTGTTCACCCTTGCATCCTGAATCTGGACCCAGCCGCCCATCGCGGGAAGCGTCCAGCCGAACATGATCTCCGTGGCGCCGTACATCCAGGTGCGACGCATAATGTTCTGGCTCGGGTTCCATGCCGTGCCCGTCCTCGGGTTGATGCCCGCGTTGGTCGGGCCGGCAATGGCCTGGACCAGCGTGCTCGCGCTGATGCCGCCGGTGTTGCGGTTCAGCAGGTTTCCTATGAAGTTGCCGCTCGACATGAGCAGCGTCCTCGTGCCGGTGGCGCTCATGTTCGCCAGGAACGGCCCGAGGAAGTCTTTCGTTGTCGGACTCGCAAGTATCGGCCCCAGTATTGCAGGGTCGATGCCGGTCGGCGGCGCAGCGAGCAGGTTCACGGTCATCTCCGGGTGGGCGTTCATGGCGTGCGCGATGACGCCTCCGTCCAGCAGGCCCACCAGCGTGTTGATAGTCGTCTGCGCGCCGGCGTTGTTGTTGAGCACGTCAACGACGTCGCCGGTATTCGTGTAGCCCATCGTCTGCGTCAGGAACGCCTGGTTGTTGTTGACCGCGTCAGCGACGACCTGCGGGTTCAGGTGCGTGAGCAGGCTGGAGATGAAAGCCCCGTTCCCGTTCAGCAGCCCCGCGACGACCTTCGGGTCGAGGCCGTCCCGCATCAGGCGCTCCGAGAAGTCCTCGCCCACGGCGCTGTTCATCGGGTCTGCCAGTGCCGGCACGTGCGGGGTCAGGTTGGCGATGACGCCCCTCAGGAACGTACCGTTGGAGTTGACCGCGCCGGCGACCACCGCAGGATCGATGCCGTTGTTCTGGTCGAGCAGGCCGTTCACGAACGCCTGCCCCTGCGTCGAGTTGAGCGCATGCGCTGTGATCTTCGGGTCCATCTGGTTCATCAGGTTCGTGAGGAACGTTCCGTTGGAGTTCACCACGCCCGCGATCACGTTCGCGTTCAGCTTCGAGATCAGGTCGCTCATCATGGTCGGGTTGGCGTTCATGGCGTTTGCGAGGACAGTCGTGTTCAGGTACTTCACCAGGTTCGTGAGGAACGTGCCGTTTGCGTTCACGACGCCCGCGATGACGTTCACGTTCAGGTACTTCATTATCTTGGAGGACGCGTCCGGGTTGGCGTTGACCGCCTTGGCGATCACCGCCGGGTCCAGCTTCGAGACCAGCGTGGTCAGGAAACCGGCGGAAGCGTTGATGCTCTCAGCCGTCTTGGCCGCGTCCATCGCCATCTGGAGCTGAGAGATCCAGCTCACGTTGTCGTTTACTATTCCGGCGATCACCTGCGGGTTCAAGCGCGCGATCAGCCCTGACATCATCTGGCTGTTGGCGTTAAGCGCACCGGCGATGGAACCCGGGTTGAGCTTGCCGATGACCGCGGTCAGGAACTCCTCGTTCTTGAGGACGTTCGCGATAAGCGTCGGGTCGGTGTTGTTGCTCATCGCGGTCACGAAGTTGACGTTGTTGTTGAGCACGCCCGCCAGCATGACCGGGTCGAGCGAGTTCAGCAGAGACGACACGAACGGGCCGATCTGGTTCACCAGGCCGCCCAGCGAAGACGGCGACAGCTTGGCCATCAGCTTGGAGGTCATCCCCTGGTTGTTCGCCACCGCGCTCAGGAGCTGCGGGGAGATGTTCTCGAGCATGCCCGCCAGGAAAGTACCGCTGTTGTTCAGTATCCCTGCGATGACCATGGGGTCGAGCTTGTTGACCAGGTTCACGGTGAAAGTCGGGTCCTGGTTCAGCGCGCGCGCCAGCATGTCCGGATTGAGCTTGCCCACCAGCCCCGTGAGCCACGGGCCGTTGGAGTTGATGATGCTCGCCAGCACCGACACGTTGAGGTAGTTGAGGGTCTGCGAGCTCTTCGCCGCGTTGGCGTTGATCGCGTTGGCGATGACGTCAGTGCTGACGTTGCCCACCAGTTGGGTCAGCACCGACTCGTTCGCGCTTATCGCGTCGGCGAGCACCTTCGGGTCCAGGTAGTTCATCACCTTGTTGGTGAACTCGGTGCCGTTAGCCATGCTGGAAGCGAGGACCTTCGGGTCGAGGTTGCCGATGAGCTCGGACAGGAACTTGCCGCTGGCGTTGACCGCGCTCGCCACGACCTCCGGGTCAATTTCCACGATGAGCTTCGTCACGAACTCGACGTTCTGGTTCATGCCGCTGGACAACGCCTCCGGGTCCAGGTAGCTGATGAGCTCAGTAATAAACTTCTGGTTCTTGTTGACGACGTCGGCGACCATCTTGGGATCGAGCTCTCCCATCATCTTCGACATCATCGTCGGGTCGGCGTTCATCGCGGCGGCGAGGACCTTCGGGTCGAGCTTGGACAGCATGCCAGAGAGCATACCGGGCTGGCTGACAAGCTTGCCCAAGAGCATTCCCATCGGGTTCTTCGGGAGCACCATCATTCCCGCCATGATCAACGTGGCCAACAGCAGGAATATGACCACGACGTTTACTACTCCCTGCATGCCCCGAGATAGTAACATCCTATCCAAGCCTCCAGTTCTTCATTAACACTCTTATCAGGGATGCGACGCGGACGAATAGTCCGTCCACAGGTTAGCTTCAGCAGTCATCCATCCAAGTATCGGGACCTTTGCTTTCGCCCGCACGTGGAGTTTCAAGTTCTTCATGATGTGGTTGTCGCTGTTGAGCATGGTGTCGGTGAACAACCTGGTATCGAGGATCGCCAGGAGGTCCGGCAGCAGGTTCGGGTTCGCGTTCAACGCGTTGGAGATGACCGTCGGGTTGAGGTTCGCGAGAATCTGGCCCGTGGCGGCCGGGTTGCTGTTCATCGCCCCCGCCAGGACCACGGGGTTCAGGCCGCCCGAAGCGACCGGCGCCAGAAGCTTCATGAGCAGCCCGTTGGGAACGCCGGAGACGTTGGTACTGTTGACCACGTCTGCTATCACGCTGGGCATCCAGGTCGGGTATCCGGCCGGGCCGCCCATCATGTCCGCGAGGAAGGTCGGGTTGCTGTTGATGGCGTTCGCCAGCGTCGCCTCCGCGCCCGCGGCGCGTATCGCGGCGAGGAGGCGGCCGATGATGTCGTTCTCGCCCTGAGCCGCGTAGGTCGGACCACCCGGGGTGACCTGGCCGCCGACGTGGAGGACGTGCATTATGTTCGCCGTGCTCTGCGCATCCATGGCGCCGATCATCAGCCGGAGGAACCCCGGGTTCGCGTTGATAGCCTGCGCCAGGCGATTGGTGTCGAGGCTCGACACCAGCGTCCCCAGGAAGCTGCTGTTGTGGTTGACGATGCCGCCCACGACTGCCTCGTCGAGGTTGGCCATCAGGCCTTCGGTGAACGCGCCCGCGTAGTCGGTGGACGCCACCAGGACCGCGGGATCGAGGTTGGCTATAAGATCGCGCAGGAAATTCGGGTTCGCGTTCAGCACGGCCGCTATGGCCGACGGCGACAGGTAGGTCAGCATCCTCGGGGTCATGCTCGGGTTCGCGTTCATGGCGTCGGCGAGCTTTTTCGCATCCAGGTAGTGNAGCAGGTTCNTGAGGAACNNCCCGTTCGCGTTGACGATGTCNGCCGTCGTCTGCGGGTCGGTCNTNCTCATTATCGCGGTCAGGAACGAGCCGTTGCTGTTGATGACCTTCGCCAGCGCCTGAGGGCTCAGGTGGGCGATCAGGCCGGTCAGGAACGGGCCGTTGGCGTTGACTATCTTGGCGCTGACCTCGGGCTTCATCTTGCCCATCATCTGCGAGAGGAACGAGCCGCTGTCGTTGACCACTCCCGCGATCACGTCGGGGTTGAGGTTGGAGATCAGCTCTTTGGTCGCGTTGGGCGCCGAGTTCATCGCCAGGGCGATCAGTTGCGGGTTGATGAGCTTGATGAGCGAGTTTATGAACGCCCCGTTGCTGTTCACCACTCCCGCCGTGATCCCCGGGTCCGAGACGGCCATCACCTTGGTGAGGAACGTCTGGTTGTTCGCGAGGGAAGCCACGAAATCGGGCGAGACGTTCGCGACCACGTCAGCAAGGAACTGCTGGTTCTGGTCCATCGACTTGGTCATCTGCGACGCGTCGAGGTGCTGGACCAGAGCGGTCAGGAATGCGCCGTTGGCGTTGAGCGCCCCGGCGATCGAGCCCGGGTTCAGCGCGCCGACCACCCGGAGCATGAAGCCCTGGTTGTTGACGATGTCGGCCGCGACCGTCGGGTCCATGGTGTCCATAAGCTTGGTCACCATGCCCGCGTTGTTGTTGACGACCCCGGCGACCACCGCCGGGTTGAGCCTGCCGATGAGGCCCGCGATCCAGTCGCCGTTGGTGTTGACGACCGTCGCCATCACGTCGGGGTTCTGGTATTTCATCGCCGCCATGATGAACGCTTCGTTGGAGTTCACCGCGTTGGCGAGGACGTCGGGGCTGAGCCTGCCCACCAGCGCCGAGAGGAACGGCCCGTTGCTGTTCACTATCATCGCGCTGTTCTGCGGGTCCATCGTGCCCATGATCGCCGAGAGGAACGGCCCGTTGCTGTTGATCACGTCGGCGATGACCACGGGCGAAAGGTTGGAGATGAGGTTGGTGATGAACTGACCGTTCTCGTTGACTATCAGTGCTATGACCTGGGGGTCGAGATACTTCATGAGGTCCGAGGACATCTCGGTGTTGGAGTTGATGATGCGCGCGAGCATCTTGGGGTCGAGGTTGGAGATGAGCCTCGCGATGACCTTGCCGTTGGCGTTGATGGGAACCGCCACCGACTTGGCATCCAGCAGGCTGACCATCTGAACGCTCATCTGGGGGTTCTTGTTCATCGCCATGGCCAGGACTTCGGGTGGCAGCTCGGCGACGATCGAGGACAGGAAGTTCGGGTTCTGGTTGATGGCCTTTGCCATCACCTTCGGGTCCGAGTTCTTCATGATGCCCTCGAGGAGGTAGCGATGGTTCGCGAGCTCCCCGATCAACTGGCCGACCGGGTACTTGACCGGCATGGCCATGACGCCCGCCATGATGACGCTCACGAGCAGGAGCACGATCACGGTGATGTTCACCAACGCCTGCATCCTCGAACGCAGAAGGAAATTCCGCCCCGGGTCGGCTGACGCCGGGCGCACCCTGGCTGTCCTCGGCCTTGCCGACGCCGCCGCCATTCCGGCCACCGCCGCCGTGGCGCCCGTGGCGCCCATGGCGAGGACCCTCTGCCGGAAGTCCTGCCTGGACTTGGCGGACATCCTGGGCTGCTCGACGCTCTCGACGACCATTGCGGTCTTGAGGCCCGGCTCGAGCTCGGCGCGCGCGTCCGCGTGCTTGCTCAGAACGGAATCGAGTTTGCTCCTGTCCTTGCGGACGACGTCGAGCGACCTGTCAAAAAGGTTACCCGAATCTTCATTCAAGCGAACCACTTCCCACCTTTCACACCGGACACGTCACATTTGATTCCCGCTTGCTTAAACGGTGTTCTGGCCGTAAAGATACGGGTTCTGCGCCTGCGTTTGAAGGAAAAAAAGGCGGAAGGGCGAATAGTCGCCACCGGATCAAGCCCGCTCGGCGCGCCGGAGGCTATCTCTCGAGGAAATCCGTGCCGCTCGAGTTGCTCAGGATGCGGTTAAGGGAGAGCAGCCCTCGCTTCTGCGTGGACTTCACCGCCCCCACCGAGATGCCCATGATCTCGGCCACCTGGGCGTTGGAGAGGTTGTCGATGAACTTGAGCACGAGGACCTCTCGCTGGTTGTGGGTGAGCTTGTGCATCGCCCTGTAGAGGCGCTCGCTCTCCATGTCCGCGAGGACGGTGGCGACCGGGTTTCCCCGAGGGGACGCCGTCGGGGGCTGGTCCTCGATAGGGACGCTCTCCCTCTTGGACTCCATGCGGAAGAAGTCCACCACCAGGTTATGGGCGATGCGGTACAGCCATGAGCTGAACGCCACGTCGCGCATCTCGTAGGAGTCGATGTTTTCGAAGGCTTTCAGGAAAGTCTGTCCCGTGAGGTCCTGGGATTCGGGGAGGTTACCGATCTTATAATAGACATAGCGGAATATCTGGTCTACATACTCATCGTAGAGCATGCCGAACGCCTCAGGGTCTCGGCTCTTGGCCTTTTTAACCAGACTTCGAACGCCGGCATCGCTTGCCATTCAACACCCCGGTCTTGCGGCAGGTTCCAACTCCCCAGGCCTTTGCTTAAGGCAAAAAAGGGAAAAGTGAACCTAACCCCTGCGCCAATCAGTGCCTTTAGTTATCTATAGTTAAGAACAGTGTACTTGAGTATACTATATTTTTTCCCACTGTGAAGTTATTTTGACCGCATGGTCGAGAAACCGCAAGTGCTGTCACCAATTGGCAAATACCCGGTTGATGATGTTTCCTTCGATTTCAACTGATGGGCTCTCGTGGGCCAGGGGACGGCGCCGCAGCAAGCGGTTGACGTCCAGTGCCTGCTCTGCTAAAGTTTGCTTGTACTGTTAAGCTCCGCCTCACGACTCTCGGGCTCTTATGGCACCTGCGGGCGACAAACTCCACGGACTGGCGAGGCGCGAGGGCTTTTTCGAAAGCCCCGCGCCCAGATCCCCCGGCGCGGCTCCGTCTTCCGCGATGACGGTCGCTGTCCACGGCGCCAAAGGCGGGGTGGGCACCACCATGCTGGCGGCCGAGATGATCAGAGAGTTCGCGGCAGCCGGCCGGTCGGTGGCGGCGGTCGACGCCGATCTCGACCGCGGGTCGCTGCACTACAGGCTGGACACCCCGGTGGGGCGCGGCACGTTCACCATCGCGGATGTTGCCAGCGTGATAGACGAGATCTCGGCCGAACGCATCGCAAGCGCTCTTGCCGGGTGCGAATCCGGCGCCCGGCTGCTTCCCTCGCCCTCCGACCCCTGCGACCGCCCGAGCCTCGGGTCCGCCCACGCCCGGAAGCTCGTCGACGCGCTGTCCGCGGCTTTCGATTACACCGTCGTCGACACCAGCGCTTCTCAGGACCTTTTCATCACCGGCCTGCTCTCGGCATCGGACGTGGTGGTCCTGGTGGTGACTCCCGAGCTCGCCTGCCTCGGTGGAGCCAGGCGCGCGCTTGCCGTGTTCGACTCTCTGCCCGGCGGCAGGCCACGGACCGAGCTCGTCGTCAACCGCGCGGCGGTCGCGCGCGACCTGGTCACGCTGCGCGACATCGAGACCTTCCTGGGGGTCAAAGCCGCCGCGGTCCTGCCGGAGGACGCCGCGAGGTGCCGCAGGCTCGGCGACGAGTGCAGGCCTCTCGCCTCCGAGCGCTCGCCGCTCGCCCAGGCAGCGCTCGCTTTCATCCGCGGGCTCCTGAGCTGAGGACGCGCCGCTATTTGTCGAACGACTTCCGGATCGAGCCCCAGCGCGCGGAGACGCCTTGCTTGAGGACCTGTCCCGTGAGCGCGCCGGTCGAGTCTATGTAATAGACCCCGCCTTCAGCGTACGGATCGATGTTGCCGAAGCCGCTCAAGTACCCTGGTGCGCTGATTATCAGTCGCCCGTCGGGAGTCCAGGAGCTGAAGAAGTAGCCTAGCGCTGTCTGGTCCCCGCCATAGATGTCTGTGACCGGCATCGGGTACGTGCGTTTGTTCCCTCCGGCGGCATCGAAGAGCGCGAGCTGGACCGGCCGGGTCCCCACACCGGTCACCTGGGTGTCCATGGCCGTGGCGAGCGTGCCGCCGTCGACCGAGAGCGACGGCAGGAAATACCCGTGGCCCTGGTTGCCGCTGTTCCCCGCGGAGATAAGCGTATCGGTCCCACCTGTCGCCACATCGGTCCGCAGGATGGAACCGCCGGTGACCTGACTTCCTTCGAAACCGGAGTAGACGAATTTTCCGTCGGGGCTGACCGTCGGGTAGTAGAAGGTGGCGAAAGCGAGGTCCAGGTGCTGCGTGGCGATATCGCTCACCTGACCGCCGGCGACCGGGACCACGNTGAGCCGCCAGATGCCCTCTTCCCCGCCGAAATCGGTCTGGCGGTTGAAGACTATCCGGTCGCCCGTCGGGAAGAACCCGANGGTCGCACAGTCTCCGGTGGACGCGTCGGTGAGGCGCCTGACGTTGCCTCCGTCCGCGTCCATCACGTAGATCTGGGTGAGGTACTCGTAGTTGTGCCTGACCTTGTCGGGCCTGATGAACCTGTCGCGGTGTGAAACGAAAGCTATCTTCGTCCCGTCGGGAGAGATGGCGGACATATCATCGTAGCCGCTCTTCGTCAGTTGCCTCTGGCCGGATCCGTCCGGGTTGGAGAGCCAGACGCTCCCACCCCGGGCGAACACGATCTTGTCGGCCATGCTCTTCGTGATCGCGAGTGTAAACGCCACCTTCGAGCCGGGGTACTTCTTGCCGCTGGCGTCCAGCGCCGTGGGCTGCACGGTGTGGGGTCCGGCAGCGTCCGTCGTCCACTGGTAACGGTACGGCCCTTTGTCGAAGGTCTTGACGGCCTGGCCGTCGATGGCGAGCTCGACCTTCTGAGGCTTGTTGTCGACCGAGACCAGCACGACCACCTTCGCCTTGCCTTCCGCGTCGGCTTCGCGGGTCAGTGTCTCTCCCTGCGCGGGGATGGTGACGGCGGCGGTCGGCGCAGGGTTGTTCGAGACCGCTTTCTTCACAACGATGTAGGTGCCCATCCCCGCGCCGGCGACCAGCAGGGTGGCGACCACACCGACAAAGAATTTCGCGGTCACGCTCATGCCGGCAGCCGCTGCCCCGGCGGCCGCCCCTACGACTGTTGCGGTCTTGCCGATGAGCGCGATCTTTATGGCGAGGACGGGTGCCAGCGGCACCATCGAGCGGAGGGTGGTCGCCGCGCCCGCGAGCTCCTCCATGGTCTGGCGGCATATCGGGCAGGCGGCGAGGTGAGCCTGCAGCCTCTCCTTTTCCTCCTCCGTTGCCTCTCCATCGAGCACCGCGGACATCAGCGGCAGCATCTCCCTGCACTCGTCGACCAGCGCGTCGACGTCGAGCTGCTGGAGCCTGAACTCCGTCCTGAACTTGAGCCGCGCCCGCGAGAGGAGGACCCCGACCGCGTTGCGCGACATGCCCATGAAAGTGGCGATCTCGTCGTAGCTCCAGCCCTCCACGTCCCGCAGGACCATCGCCGTCCTCTGGTGCTCGTTCATCGTGGCGACGGCGTTGGCGACCTGGGCGCGCTGCTCCGCGAGAGAGGCCGCGCGGGCGGGGTCCACGAAGATGTTCGGGTCCTGCGCCATCATCATCTCGGTCGAGTAGGAGGTGTGCTTTCGCGAGCGCTTGATCTCGTCCATCGCGAGGTTGCGAGCCGTGGCGAAGAGGTACGGCTTGAAGTCCCTCACCTGGCTCTTGTTGCTCTTGATCGCTTCCACCACGCGCAGGAAGGCGTCCTGGCTGATGTCGCGAGCGGCCTCATAGTCGTAGAGGATGAAGTACACGAAGTTCATCACAGGGGTGAAATACGCGTCGTACGCCTGCTCTATCGCCTGCCTGTCGCCGCTCCTGATCCCGTCGACGAGGTCGACAGGGAACGTCGTCGCCATTCTTCCTCCCCGAGCATGGCCCGGCCACGTCGCCGCGAGCGCCGCCATGTGATTGCCTCCTTGAATCGTATCACTACTATCTTCACACCTGTACGACCGCCGGGCCGGGTATTTATTACGGTGGCCCGGGCTTGATTTGCCTGTTCTGCTTGTGTTAACATTTGCTTGAATTGCTTTTGTTGCTCCAGCCCCCGGAGGTGACCATTGAGCGTCCTTCCCGCGTCCCACGAATCGTTCGAGATCCCCGCCGAAGTGCGGAGCTCCATACGAAG
>JGI24133J20442_1000172_pt1 | contig 19572 bp, 17 predicted proteins | sample BarGraNGADG00311_2_FD_20442 | JGI IMG/M metagenome (IMG submission 20442)
CCGGCCGGGTTCTTCGCTGCGCTGGCCGCCATGGTCGTCGGCTACCTCGCCCTGATCGAGATCGGCAAACGAATCTTCTACGGCGCCGCGGTCGCCGCGCCACCCACGCCACGGAGCTACAGCAAGCATCGCCACCAGCGTCGCCGCGCCGCTTACTTCAGCACCGCTACGCGCCGACCGTCCGCCAAACAGCCTCAGCGGCCCAAGACGCCGAAGCGATCCGGGTCTGGAACATCCACGACAACGAAGGTCGGCCGCAAGCCGCGGCCGGCAACCAGGCGCTCGCCTCACGGCTCCGCGACCACGTCACCAAAGTCGTGAGCCAGAGCAGCTAGGCGCTGCGCTCCTTCTCGACCGGGAGGCGCCGGGTCACGCCGCGCGATCCTGCTCGAGTTCGGAGATCGGCGCCGGGTGGCGCGCGAGCGCGACGGTGCCGACGATGGCGGTCACGAAGCCGACGACGGCGAGCGCAGCGAAGCCCGCTCGCGGCCGGTCGCCGAGCATCACCACGCCGACCACGGCCGGGACGACCGTCTCGACGGCGAAGGTGAGGGCCGAAGCCGTGGTGACCGGGCCACGCTGGAGCGCCGTCGCGAACAGCAGCATCCCCAAGGCGCCGTAGACGACGACGGCCCAGCCGAGCGGTTCCTCGACCAGCCGCCACAGGGGCTGCGGAATGACCAGCGCCCGGGCCGCGATCCCGACCCCGGCGAACGCGAGGCCGGCCGCGACCGCGAGGGCCGGAGCCGCTGCGGTCCCGCGCGACCTCGCGGCGACCGCACCGAGGCAGGACACCAGCACGACTCCGCCGAGAAGTGACCAACCGGCGGTGCTGCTGACCGGTCTGGCGGACTCGGCCTGCGCAGAGACGGCGAGGAGCAGAAGCCCGACGCCCATCGCAGCCAGAGCGATCACCTCGCCTCGACCCAGGCGGTGGTGGAGGACGGCGATCGCGAGGAGAGCGGTCACCCCGACGCTCGAGGAGACGACCGCTTGGACGAAGAACAACGGGAGTGTGCGCAGCGCCAGCACGGACGCCAGGAACCCGAGCAGGTCCAAGGCGATGCCGAGCAGGTACGGCAGCTGCCGCGCGAGTCGCACCAGGAGCCGAGGATCGAGGTTGTCGCCGATCGGGGCGCGCCGGGCGGCCACGGATTGCAGGACGGATGCGACCCCGTAGCAAAGGGCTGCGGCGACGGCACCAAGGATTCCGACGGCGGGAGGCATCACGGCGACCCTACGGGAGGGACGGGACCCGGGGTTGCGCGAGCCGCAGGCGCCCTCGGTTTCGGCGGCGTGACGACCGCGATCCAGGTGCTGCCCCGGCCCGGGAGCGGACCGCGACGCCTTGCGGCGCGCGGTCGAGCAGGAACCGCTGCTCAGCAGTCGCCGGGTGGCGCGGGTTGGTTGGAGAGCCTGCTGGACAGGATCAGCCAGAGCCACCCGGTGGCGCTGACGACGCCCGCGACGATTCCGGAGATGGCCCGACCGCGTCCGCCCGGTCGGGAGCATCCAGTGCATCGGGTCGTGCGGATCTGAACCGGGTGTGCGGAGCAGAGTTGAGTGAGTTAGACTCAACTCTGTATCGGTTGTCGCGCCCCATCCGAGCCACGGGTCGGGTCGGCACCGGGCTCCGCTACCACGCACGACAGCACGACCCGGAGGACCGGATGGACGCCAAGCTCACCACCAAGTCGCAGGAAGCGATCACCGAGGCGCTGCAGAGCGCGACCGCCGCGGGCAACCCGCAGCTCGTGCCCGCGCACGTCCTCGCCGCCCTGCTCGCGCAGGGTTCGGGCGTCGCGGGCGCACTGCTCGACGCCGTCGGGGTGGACCGCCGCGACCTGTCCGCTCGGGTGGCTTCGGCCCTGGCGACCTTGCCCAAGGCGAGCGGGACCGCGGTGGCCCAGCCAGCCGCCTCGCGCGCCATGCTCACGGTCATCTCGACCGCCGGCGACGAGGCGCGAGCCCTCGGCGACGAGTACGTCTCGACCGAGCACCTGCTGCTCGGCCTCGCGGCCGACGGCGGCGCCGCGGGCGAGGCGCTGCGCGGCGTCGGCGCGACCCGGGACGCCCTGGCCGGTGCGCTACCCGGGGTCCGGGGCTCGGCTCGCGTCACGTCTCCCGACCCGGAGGGGACCTTCAAGGCGCTCGAGCAGTACAGCGTCGACCTCACCGCGGCGGCGCGGGAGGGCCGGCTCGACCCGGTGATCGGCCGGGACAGTGAGATCCGCCGGGTGATCCAGGTGCTCTCGCGCCGGACCAAGAACAACCCCGTGCTCATCGGCGAGCCCGGCGTCGGCAAGACCGCCGTGGTCGAGGGCCTCGCCCAGCGCATCGTGGCGGGGGACGTACCCGAGTCCCTGATGGGCAAGCGCCTGGTCGCTCTCGACCTGGCCGCGATGGTCGCCGGCGCCAAGTACCGCGGCGAGTTCGAGGAGCGGCTCAAGGCCGTGCTCAGGGAGATCAAGGACTCCGACGGCCAGGTGGTGACCTTCATCGACGAGCTGCACACCGTCGTCGGCGCCGGTGCGGCGGAGGGCGCCATGGACGCCGGCAACATGCTCAAGCCGATGCTCGCGCGCGGCGAGCTGCGCCTGGTCGGCGCGACCACCCTCGACGAGTACCGCGAGCGGATCGAGAAGGATCCCGCGCTCGAACGCCGCTTCCAGCAGGTCTTCGTCGGCGAGCCGAGCGTCGAGGACACCATCGCGATCCTCCGCGGAATCGGTCCACGCTACGAGGCGCACCACAAGGTGACGATCTCCGATGCCGCGATCGTCGCCGCCGCGACGCTTTCCGACCGGTACATCAGCGGGCGCCAACTGCCGGACAAGGCGATCGACCTGATCGACGAGGCCGCGTCACGGCTCCGGATGGAGCTGGACTCCTCGCCGATCGAGATCGACGTGCTCCAGCGCGCGGTCGACCGGCTCAAGATGGAGGAGATGGCGCTCGCCCGGGCGGAGGACGCCGGGAGCCTGGAGCGCCTGCAGAAGATCCGCGCCGACCTCGCCGACCGGTCCGAGGAGCTTGCCGGACTGACCGCGCGGTGGGAGAAGGAAAAGGCCGGGCACAACCGCGTCGGTGACCTCAAGGCCCGGCTCGACGAGCTGCGCGGGGCCACCGAGCGCGCCCAGCGCGACGGCGACCTGGAGGCCGCATCCCGGATCCTGTACGGCGAGATCCCGACGGTCGAACGCGAGCTCGCCGAGGCCGTCGCGACGGAAGCGTTGGATGCGGGTGCCCCCGGGGCGGCCCCGATGATCGCCGACAAAGTGGGGGCCGACGAGGTGGCCGAGGTCGTCTCGGCCTGGACCGGCATCCCGACCGGACGTCTCCTCGAGGGAGAGACCGCGAAGCTGCTGCGGATGGAGGACGTGCTCGGCGAACGGCTGATCGGCCAGCACACCGCGGTCCGCGCGGTCTCGGACGCGGTACGTCGCTCACGCGCGGGCATCGCCGACCCGGACCGACCGACCGGTTCGTTCCTGTTCCTGGGCCCGACCGGCGTCGGGAAGACCGAACTCGCCAAGGCGCTTGCGGACTTCTTGTTCGACGACGAGCGCGCCATGGTCCGGATCGACATGTCCGAGTACTCCGAGAAACACTCGGTGGCCCGGCTCGTCGGTGCCCCTCCCGGCTACGTGGGCTACGAGGAGGGCGGTCAGCTCACCGAGGCCGTCCGGCGTCGGCCGTACTCCGTGGTGCTGTTCGACGAGATCGAGAAGGCACACCCCGAGGTGTTCGACATCCTGCTCCAGGTGCTCGACGACGGTCGGCTCACCGACGGCCAGGGCCGCACGGTGGACTTTCGAAATGTCATCCTGGTGCTCACCTCGAACCTTGGTTCGCAGCTCCTGGTGGATCCGACGCTCGATGACGAGGCCAAGCGCGCGGCCGTGATGGCCGCGGTGCGGGTCGCGTTCAAGCCGGAATTCCTCAACCGGCTCGACGACGTCGTGCTGTTCGACGCCCTCTCCATCGAGGAGCTCGGGGAGATCGTCGACCTGCAGGTCGCGCGGCTGGCCGAGCGGCTCGCGGACCGACGGCTGACGCTCGTCGTCACCCCGGCTGCACGCGAGTGGCTCTCGGTCGAGGGCTTCGACCCGGCCTACGGCGCGCGGCCGCTGCGCCGACTGATCCAGCGCGAGATCGGCGACCGGTTGGCCCGGATGGTGCTGGCCGGCGAGGTGCACGACGGCGACACGGTCACCGTCGACCGGGCCGACGACGAGGGCCTCGTTCTCGCCGCCGGGTCGATCTCAGGGGCGTCCGAGTCGTGACTGACAACGCGTTCGTCGTCGCAGGCCTGGCAAGCAACGGCGCGTGAACCGGCGGGCAACCTGCCGGAGCGGTAGCGTCGAGAAGTGGTCTGGGAAGACTTCGGTGCTGCTCTCTTCGACCTGGACGGTGTGCTGACACCGACGGCCGAGGTCCACATGCGGGCCTGGCGGGAGTTGTTCACGGCGTTCTTCGCCGAGCACCGGGTCGCACCCGGGTACACCGACACCGACTACTTCCAGGACATCGACGGCAAACCCCGGTACGACGGCGTCCGAGCCACCCTCGCATCCCGTGGCCTGCACCTTGCCGAGGGAGACCCGGCTGACCCGCCGGGCGCCTCGACGGTGTGCGGCCTTGGCAACACCAAGCAAGAGATCTTCGATCGTCTGCTGGACCAGGCAGGCGTCGAGCCGTACCCGGGATCGGTCGCACTGCTCGAGCACCTCGCCGGGCGCGGCATCGGCGTGGCAGTGGTGTCGAGCTCACGCAACGTGCGCGGGGTGCTGGCCGCTGCTGGCCTCGCAGACCGGTTCAGCGTCGTTGTCGATGGCAACATGGCCGACGCCGAAGGGCTGGCGGGCAAGCCGTCTCCCGCGACGTTCGCCCGTGCCGCGCAGGCGCTCGGTGTGCCCCCGGGGCGCGCCGTCGTGATCGAGGACGCCATCTCCGGCGTGCAGGCGGGCCGGGCCGGCGGGTTCGGTCTCGTCGTTGGCGTCGACCGTGGGGCGGGCGCGGTGCAGCTGCGGGAGGCGGGCGCGGACCTCGTCGTGCATGACCTGGCAGAGCTGGTGGAGGGACGACTATGAGCGACCAACCGTACGGTGGACTGCCCGACCTCTCCACTCGGCTGGACCGGCTGGACCGGCTGGGCCAGATGGACCGGCTGGACCGGCTGAATCGGCTCGGCCGGCTGGACCGGCTGCGCTTCCCCGTCGATCCCTGGCGACTGACCGAGACCTTCTTCGAGAGCTCGGACCTCGGGCGCACGGAGACGCTCTTCGCCGTCGGCAACGGGTACCTGGGGATGCGCGGCAACCTGGAGGAAGGGCGCGACAGCTACTTCCATGGCACGTTCATCAACGGCTTCCACGAGACATGGCCGATCCAGCACGCCGAGTCTGCATACGGCCTCGCGCAGGTCGGCCAGACCATCGTCAGCGTCCCGGATGCGAAGGTGATGCGCATCTACGTCGATGACGAGCCCTTGCTGCTCTCGGTCGCCGACCTGGTGAGTTACGAGCGCACCCTGGACATGGCGAACGGGGTGCTGACCCGCGACCTGGTGTGGCGGACCCCCAGCGGCAACCATGTGCATCTGCGCTCGCGCCGGATGGTCTCCTTCACCCAGCGGCACCTCGCGGTCATGACCTTCGAGGTGACGCTCCTGGACAAGCCCGCGCCCGTCGCAGTTTCCTCGCAGATCATCAACCGGAACGGAGGGCTCGACGAGTTCCGCTCGAGCTCGGGCGCCGACAGCAGAGGCGACGGTCCTGGCGTTGCCGATCCTCGTCGCACGGCGGCGTCGCCGAAACGGGTGCTACAGCCGGTTCTGCACTGGGGTGGCGACAACCGCGCGGTCCTGGCCTACCGCTGCGCCAGCTCCGGAATGACCCTCGCGGTCGCAGCGGACCACACGATCGAGACTGAGGAGCGCCACACGGTCGACACCCTCACCGAAGACGACATCGCCAAGAGCGTGTTCCGGGTTCGCGCTCAGCCCGGCGAGACGATCACCATCACCAAGTCGGTCAGCTACCACACCTCTCGCTCAGCGCCGGCCCAGGAGCTGGTGGACCGGTGCGAACGGACCCTCGACCGGGTGCGAACCGAAGGTGTGGAGCAGCAGTTCACCGACCAGCGCGCCTGGTTGGACGGCTACTGGGCGCGGTCGGATGTCGAGGTCCCCGGTCGGCCCGCGGTGCAGCAGGCGATCCGCTGGAACCTCTTCCAGATCGCCCAGGCCGCGGCGCGCTCGGAAGGNAACGGGATCCCGGCCAAGGGGGTCACCGGGACGGGATACGGCGGCCACTACTTNTGGGACACGGAGATCTACGTCGTCCCCTACCTCGTCTACACCTCGCCGACGATGGCCCGGAACGCCCTGCGCTTCCGNTACACGATGCTGCCGGCTGCCGAGCGCCGGGCCCAAGAGCTGACCGAGAGCGGTGCGCTCTTCCCGTGGCGGACGATCAACGGTGAGGAGGCATCCGCCTATTACGCCGCGGGGACGGCGCAGTACCACATCGATGCGGACGTCGCCTACGCCCTGAACACCTACGTCGAGGTCACCGGTGACCAGGAATTCCTTGCCCGGGAGGGGATCGACATCCTGGTCCAGACTGCCCGCCTGTGGGCCGGCCTGGGGTTCTGGCGCGGCAACGGTGAGCGCTCCTTCCACATCCACGGCGTGACCGGGCCGGACGAGTACACGACCGTGGTGAACGACAACCTCTACACGAACGTGATGGCGCGCTTCAACCTGCGGTGTGCGGTTCAGGCGGTCCGGGATCTCGAGCGGGACGGGCCGAAGGAGCACGCCCGGATGGTCGACCGCTGCCACCTGCAGCCGGCGGAGGTCGAGGAGTGGGCCAGGGTCGCCGAGGCGATGGACATCCCCTACGACGACAACCTCAAGATCAACCCGCAGGACTCCCACTTCCACGAGCGTGAGGTCTGGGACCTGGCGAGCACCCCGGCGAATCGTCGGCCGCTGCTGCTGTACTACCACCCCTTGGTCATCTACCGGTTCCAGGTGCTCAAGCAGGCGGACGTGGTCCTGGCGATGTTCTTGCAGGGCGACTGCTTCTCCCTGGAGCGCAAGCGGGCCAATTTCGAGTACTACGAGCCGATCACGACCGGTGACTCGAGCCTGTCGGCCGTGGTGCAGTCGATCGTGGCCGCGGAGGTCGGGTACCACGAGCTGGCGCTGCGCCACTTCGAGGACGCGCTGTTCGTGGACCTCGCCGACCGCCACCACAACACCGCCGACGGTGTGCACGTCGCCTCGGCCGCGGGCGTGTGGAGCGTGCTCGCCAACGGCTTCGGGGGCATGCGCCACCATGATGGTGAGATCACGTTCGATCCCCGCCTGCCTGCGGCGTGGCAGTCCCTGACGTTCCGGATCACCGTCCGCGGGACCCGTCTGCGCGTTACGGTGCGGGCTGAGGCGATCGAGTTCAACGTCGAGGTCGGTACGGGGCTGACGGTCAGCGTGCGCGGACAGCAGGTTGTTGTCGTGCCGGGCACCCCGGCGACGGTTGCGCTCGACGGGCAGGGACCGCGGATCGACGGTGTGCCGGACCCCGCCGCCCTCCGCGACACGATTCGGCCCGACGGGACGGTGGTCACCGCCTCGGTGCCGCGCGATCCCGGACTGCACGTGTAGTCCCGCCCGACAGTCAACGGGCCGCGGGCGGTCGCGGCGGAGGCGGGCGGTCGCGGCTGGCTAGCGGCCGGGCAGCACGACGGAGCCGTCGAGGAAGGACCCTTGCAGGCCACCTGCCGGCAGGTAGGCCAGGCAAAGGCCCTTGGTGTCGCCGAGTTGCCAGCCGGCCGCGCTCGGTGCCCAGGACACGATCCGGACGCCCGCAGCCCGGTGCGCCTTGGTGACCGGAGCCGCCGCGTTCACCTGGGGATCCAGTTCGGAGGTGCAGAACTGGACGGCCCGGGTGTCGAGCGCACCCTGGCTCTGTGTGCCGCTGTCCTTGGTGGAGCCCTGCGGGAGCGACGCGGCGGCGACCACCTGCGCTTCGTGGGCGGTGCGGCACGGCACCACGCGGATCTTCTGGACGGTGCCGTCCGGCGGCACGGTGGCCACGCAGTTGCCGACTACCAGCCGACCCGCGAGCACCTCCTGGGGTGCCTTCACCACGGCTGGAAGCGGGCGCGTCGCGTTGGCGATGGTCAGGGCGATGACGCCGAGCGCGATGGCCACCGCGGTGCCGATCGCACCCAGGATGATGCCGGCCCAGGCCAGCCCGCGTCCCCCGGACCCGTTGCGCCGGGTCCGGGCAAGCCCTCCGATGCCGAGACCGATCGCCACCGGGCCGAGGCCGAGCAGCCCGGTGACGAGCGCCGCGATCGAGAGCCCATCGGTGCGTTTGGGGGGTGCGACGTTCCAACCGGGCGCGTAGTACGGCTCGGGGTAGGAGGCCGGCGGTGTCGTCATGCGGGCAGCGTATCGAGCGCACGCCTTCGCGAGGCGCGCACCGCAGCGTCAGCCCAGGCCGAGGATCACCGGGACGTGATCGCTCGCGCCCTTGCCCTTGCGCTCGTTGCGATCGATCGTCACGCCGGTCACCCGGGCGGCCAGCGCCGGGGAGCCGTACGCGAAGTCGATCCGCAGGCCCTCGTTCTTCGGGAAGCGCAGCTGTTGGTAGTCCCAGTAGGTGTACCGGCGCTCCTCGGGCAGGTGCTGCCGGGTCACCTCGACGTACCCGGCCGCCGCGAACGCGGCGAACGCGGCGCGTTCGGGAGGGCTCACGTGCGTGCCACCCTCGAACACCGTGACGTCCCAGACGTCGGTGTCCAGCGGCGCGACGTTCCAGTCGCCGACGAGCGCGATCTGGGCGGTCCGATCCGCGTCCAGCCAGCCGGCGGCCTGGCCGCGCAGGGCCTCGAGCCAGGCCAGCTTGTATGCGTAGTGCGGGTCGTCGGGGGCCCGCCCGTGCGGCACGTACAGGCTCCAGACGCGCACGCCGCCGCACGTCGCGCCGATGGCGCGCGCTTCCGCCGCCGGGACCTCACCGAAGGCGGGCTGGCCCGGGAAGCCGAGCTCGACGTCGTCCAGGCCGACGCGGGAGAGGATCGCGACGCCGTTCCACTGGCTGTACCCACAGGTGGCGACCTCGTAACCGGCGGCCTCGAAGGCGGCGCGCGGGAACTGCGCATCCGTGCACTTCGTCTCCTGCAGCGCCAAGACGTCGGTCTCGGTCCGCTCGAGCCACGCCAAGGCGCGCTCCTCGCGGGCTCGGATCGAGTTGATGTTCCAGGTCGCCAGCCGCATGAACGGCACGCTACCCCGCACCGGCGGCGTCCGGAGTCCTACGCTGAGGGCATGGCCATCGCAATGATCACCGGCGCGAGTGCCGGACTTGGTCTGGAGTTCGGCTGGCAGCTCGCAACGGCGCGACACGACCTTGTCATCGTCGCCCGGGACGCTCAGCGCCTCGAGCGGCTGGCGTCGCAGTTGCGCGCCGCCGCCGGGATCCACGTCGAGGTTCTGCCGGCCGACCTGTCCGACGCCGGACAGGTCGACCGCGTCGCCGAGCGGCTGCGCGACCGCTCGCGGCCGGTCGGGCTGCTCGTCAACAACGCCGGATTTGGGCTGGCCGAGAGGTTCGTCGGCGGGGATCTCGACGAACAGCTCCGCGCGCTCGACGTCATGGTGCGGGCCGTGCTCGTGCTCTCGCACGCGGCGGTCGAGCCGATGGTCGAGCGCGGGCGTGGCGCCATCCTCAACGTGTCCTCGATCGCGGCGCTCACCGCGATGGGCACCTACTCCGCGCACAAGGCCTGGGTCAGGACGTTCACCGAGAGCCTCGCGGTCGAGCTGCGCGGCACCGGCGTGACCGCGACGGCGCTGTGCCCGGGTCTGGTGCACACCGAGTTCCACGAGCGGGCCGGGATCGAGAGCTCGGAGGCGCCGGAGCTGGCCTGGCTCAACGCGGACCAGGTGGTATCGGCCGCACTCGCGGATGTGCGCCGCGGCGTTGTCATCTCGACGCCGAGCCTGCGGTACACGGTCGCCTCCGGCCTGGCCCGGATCCTGCCGCGACGGGTCATCCGGGCGGTCTCGGGCGGGCTCGCGCAGCGGGACGCGACCCCGGACGACGCGGCGCCCGGCGGGTCCGAGCCGGATGTCGCCGGCGCAACCCTGGACTGAGTGGCTCCGCCCCGGACTGAGTGGCTCCACCCCGGACTGAGTGGCTCCGCCCCGGGTGCACCGTCGGTAACCTGTGCGGGTGAACTCCGACGCCACGACGGCCATGTCGCCCAGCCCGCGCGAACAGCTCCGCGACCTGATCGCCGAGCTCGCGGTCGTGCACGGGAAGGTCACGCTCGCGTCCGGCCAGGAGGCCGACTACTACGTGGACCTGCGGCGCGTCACGCTGCATCACCGCGCCGCGCCGCTCGTCGGGCACGTCCTGCTCGACCTGCTCGAAGAGGCGGGACTCGGTGCCGGCGAGATCGACGCAGTCGGTGGGCTCACCATGGGCGCCGATCCGGTTGCCGCGGCACTGTTGCACGCGGCCGCTTCCCGCGGCCAGGACCTCGACGCGTTCGTGGTCCGCAAGGAGGGCAAGTCGCACGGGCTGCAGCGCAGGATCGAAGGCCCCGACGTCGCCGGCAAGCGCGTCGTCGCGGTCGAGGACACCTCGACCACGGGCGGCTCCGCGCTGACCGCCGTCGAGGCGTTGCGCGAGGCGGGCGCCGAGGTGCTGGCCGTCGCCGTCATCGTCGACCGGAACACCGGGGCGAAGGAGCGGATCGAGGCCGAGGGGCTGCCGTACTACTACGTGTTCGGTCGCGCCGAGCTCGGCCTCGGCTGAGCGGGTCAGCGGAGATGGACCCCAGCGTGCAGTTGGTTGGCGGGTCGGGCGTGCTCGTCGGCCTGATCGTGCTTGGCCTTCCCGTGCTTCTCGTCGTCGGCTGGTACCTCGGGTTCCGCCGCAGCCAGAAGCGGCTCGAAGCCTTTGCCGTGTGGGCGGCGACCATCGGCTGGCTCCTCCTTCCGGAGGACGACCGCCTGGCTGGTCGCTGGAACAAGAGCCCGTTCGGGCTGGGGGAATCCCGCAAGGCGATCGAGGTCCTGTCCGGGACCTGGAGCGGCTCACCCGCACAGTCGTTCACGTACCGGTACGTGACGGGCAGCGGGAAGAACCGCACCACTCACCTGCTTCACGTCGTCACGTTGTCGCTGCCGGCCTTCCTGCCCACCTTGACGCTCACCCCGGAGGGCGCGGGGGCGAAGCTCGCCAAGCTGGTGGGCGGGCAGGACCTGTCTTTCGAGTCCGATGACTTCAACCGGGCCTGGCGGGTTGAGTGCGGGATGGAGAAGTTCGCCTACGACGTGATCACTCCGCGGCTGATGGAGCGGCTCCTCCGGTCCGACGCCGCCGGGCTGAGCATCCGGATCGACGGCACCGACGTCCTGTGCTGGTCGACCGGTGAGCAGAGTCTCGAGGCGCTCGCACCCCGCCTCGAGCTCCTCGCCGCCGTTCGCGACGCCGTTCCCGGCTTCGTCTGGAGAGACAGCGGCTACGATCCTGGAAACGGCTGAACCGAGAGGGTGGTCCCTGTGTCTTTGGCTGGAATCAACGTGCTTGTGGTCGTGATCCTGGTACTGCTCGTGATCGTTGTCCTGTGGGCCGTGGGTGCCTACAACGGGCTCGTCCGGCTCCGGAACCTGGTCCAGGAGTCCTGGCGGCAGATCGATGTCGAGCTGCGTCGTCGGCACGACCTGATCCCGAACCTGGTCGAGACGGTCAAGGGTTACGCCGCGCACGAGAGGGGCGTCTTCGAAGAGGTCGCGCGGGCGCGTTCCGCGGCGATCACCCCTGGATCAAGCCCAGCCGAGCAGGCGCAGCAGGAGAANGTGCTCACGCAGGCGCTCGGCAAGCTGTTNGCCGTCGCCGAGGCCTACCCCGACCTCAAGGCGAGCCAGAACTTCATGGCGCTGCAGGCCGAGCTGACGAATACCGAGGACCGCATCGCGGCCGGGCGTCGGTTCTACAACGCGAACGTGCGCCAGTTCAACACGAGGATCGAGACCGTGCCGACGAGCATCATCGCCGGTATGTTCCACTTTGTCCGGGCCGAGTACTTCGAGGCCGAGGAGCCCGAGGTACGCGCCGCTCCGACCGTCAGCTTCGGAACCTGACCGGCGTCACCGGCTTCCCGTTGCCGAGAGCCGCGCATCTCGTGATGATGGCGAGATGAACGTCGAGATCCGTCGGATCCACGCCGGCGAGGGACCCCAGCTGAGGGTGCTCCGGCTGCGCGCCCTGGCGGACGACCCGTCCGCGTTCTCGTCGACCTACGCGCGCGAGGAGTTGTTCCCCGAGACGCGTTGGGTGCAGTGGGCGAAAGAGAGCGCAGCCGGCGATGACCGCGCGCTGTTCGTCGCGATCGTCGATGGCATCTCGCGCGGTTTGATCGGGGCTGCTCGCGCCGAGCCGATCGGTGACCTCGAGGACCGCCTGCTTGCCCGGTCAACCGGAGCGCACGGCGTCGGGCTGTACTCGATGTGGACGGACCCGGAGTACCGCGGGCACGGCTTGGGGCGCCAGCTCGTCGACGCCGCGATCGCGTGGGCGGAGGACATCCGCGCGCCATACGTCGCCCTGTGGGTGACGAGGGACAACGAACGCGCGATCGAGCTCTACCGCCGCACCGGCTTCACCGAGACCGACGTGGTCCGGTCGGTGCCGGACGACCCGTGCGCAGGCCAGATCCGGCTGGTCCGCGCGCCGACGGCGGGCTAGGCGCCCGCCGCCTCCAGCCGCGCGAACTGCTCGTCCGAGAGCACCACGTCCAGCGCGTCCATGCCGGCTCGGTACTGCTCCCAGGTGCGCGGACCCATCAACGGGATGACGCGCGGGTTCCGCTGGCGCAGGTGCCAGGCCAGCACCACCTGGTTCGGCGTCGCACCGACCTCGGCCGCGACAGCCGTCAGCACGGCGATGCGCGCCTCGGCGTCGGGCCCCTCGTACGGGCCCATCGCCCAGTGCCCGACCCGCTTGGCCGGGTCGTCGTAGACGCCCTTGAGGATCGGTGAGTAGGCGACGAGGGTCAGGTCCGGGTGGGCGGTGAGGTAGTCCCACTGCTCGTCGTCGACGATCGAGGAGTGCTGCAACCCGGCGCGACGACGAAGGTAGGTGTGCTGCTGCTGCAGGGCCACCGGTGTCGGCCAACCGTGCTGGGCGCAGAGCCGGCGGATCCGCTCGACGCGCCAGGTGTGCACGTTCGACCAGCCGATGTACCGGGCCTTGCCCGCCTCGACGATGCCGGCGAGCGCCTCGAGCGTCTCCTCCAGCGGGGTGCCGCGGTCGTCGACGTGCACGTACCAAAGGTCCACGTGGTCGGTCTTGAGCCGGCGCAGGCTGTCGTCGATGGCGCGGCGCACCGTGTCCGCACCGGCGCCCTCGTACCGCTGCCGCGCGACGTCCCAGTCGGGCTCGGAGCGGCCGGCCCACACGTCCGCGCGGTCCGGGACCTGGGCGGTGCCCTTGGTGGCGAGGAACACCTCGTCGCGCTTCCCGGAGCCGGTGAACCAGCGACCGAGCAGCTCTTCGCTCTCGTGGCCGGAGCTCTCGGACGAGTGCCACCAGGCGTAGCAGTTCGCGGTGTCCACGAAGGTCCCGCCCTCCGCCACGAAGTCCTCGAGGATGCGAACAGACGTCGCCTCGTCGGTCGAGGTACCCATCAGCATGCTGCCGAGCGCCAGCTGCGAGACCTGTGTTCCGGTGCTGCCGAGTTCGACGGTCTTCACGCCGTCACATCCCTTCGATGCTGTCGTCTCGATACCGACGGGGTGCGCCGAGCAGATCGTGGCCTGCGCTGATCGCGCCAGTACCTGTGCCTAGCACGCTAGGAGCTGGAGCGCGCTCCAAGTCAAGCGATACCCGTCATGGGTCGCGCCCGTCAGCTCTCCGGTGCTTCCGGAGTGACGCGTCCCCCGCGGCGGGCCCGGAGTACCTCGATCAGGATCGGCAGCAGCGAGACCGCCACGATCGCCACCAGCATGAACTCGATGTTGTTCTTCACGAAGGGCTGGCCGCCGAGCAGGTAGCCGAGCACCGTCACGCCGACGGCCCAGAGCAGGGCGCCGATCCCGCTGTAGACGAAGTAGCGTCGGCGGTCCATCTTGCCGACGCCGGCCGTCACGGTGATGAACGTCCGCACGATCGGCACGAACCGGGCGAGCACGATGGCGCGAGCCCCGTACTTGTCGAAGAACGCCACCGTCTTGTCGACGTACTCCTGGCGGAACAGCCGCGAGTCGGGCCGCCGGAAGATCGCCGGGCCGGCCACCCGGCCGATCTGGTAGCCGACGACGTTCCCGAGAAACGCCATCACGGTCAGCACGAGGCAGACGAACCAGAGCGGTTGCGAGATGTCGCCGGTGCCCTTGAGCACGCCGACGGTGAAGAGCAGCGAGTCACCGGGCAGGAAGAAGCCGAGCAGCAGCCCGGTCTCGGCGAAGATGATCGCGGCCGTCCCCCACAGCGCCCACGCGCCGAAGGCGCTGATCAGCTTCTCGGGGTTCAGCCAGTCCGGTCCGATGGTGGCGACGCGGTCGGCGAGCAGATGCATCGTCGTGGGATTCACCCGCACAGCCTACGTGGGGGAACTCGCGGCCAGGGCCGCGCGCCCCGGCGATAGGGTCGCGACGTGGCCATTCCTCCCGCGCTGCAGGTTCGAGACGTCACCCGCAGTTTCGGCACTCGCGTCGCGCTCGACCGCGTGAGCTTCGACGTCCGGCCCGGTCGGCTGACCGGTTTCGTGGGCGCCAACGGAGCGGGCAAGACGACCGCGATGCGGATCGTCATGGGTGTTCTCGCCGCGGACGCCGGGACCGTCACCTTCGGCGGCGAGCCGATCGACCTTCAGGCCCGACGGCAGTTCGGGTACATGCCCGAGGAGCGCGGTCTGTACCCGAAGATGCGCGTCCTCGACCAGCTCGTGTTCTTCGGTCGTGTGCACGGGCTCGGTCCGGCGGTGGCGCGGGCCCGAGCCCTCGAGCTGCTCGAACAGCTCGACCTCGCGGACCGGACGACGGACGTCCTGCACACTCTCTCGCTCGGCAACCAGCAGCGCGTCCAGGTGGCCGCGGCCCTGCTGCATGAGCCTGTGCTCCTGATCCTCGACGAGCCGTTCAGCGGTCTGGATCCGATCGCCGTCGACGCGATGGGCGCCCGGCTCAGGTCCCGCGCCGAGGCCGGCGTGCCGGTGCTCTTCTCGAGCCACCAGCTCGAGCTGGTCGAGCGGTTGTGCGACGACCTGGTCGTCATCCACCAGGGGCGGATCGTGGCGCACGGCGATGCCGAGCACCTCCAGGAGGAGCGGGCCGGGACTCGGATCCGCATCGCGGTCGATGGCGGGACGGCCTGGTTGGCCGGAGCTCGGGGCGTCAGGGTCGTGTCGACTGATCCGCGAGGGACCGTCGTGGAGCTGGTCGACGGCGGAGACGGGCAGGCCCTGTTGGCCGAAGCGCAACGGCACGGCGCGGTGCGCGAGTTCGGCCGAGTCGTCCCGAGCCTGTCCGAGATCTTCCGGGAGGCGATCCGATGAGCGCCGAGACGTCGCGCGGCACCCTGATCCGCACGATCGCCGGACGCGAGATCTCGGTGAAGTTGCGGGACAAGGGATTCATCGCCTCGACGATCTTCTTCCTCGTGGTCATCGTCGCCGCGACCGTGATCCCGGTGATACTCCGCGACCAGACCCACGACTACACCCTCGCGGTGGNCGGTGACCGGGCTGCGGCGGTGGCCAAGGTCGCAGCCGGCCTCCACTCCTCGGCCGACTCGGCCGCCGCCCCGAACGCGACCGTCACGGTGTCGCCGGCCGCGGACCGTGCGGCGGCCGAGGCACTGGTCCGCGGCGGAAAGGCCGACGCGGCGCTGGTGTCCGACGGCGCCGCGCTCGCCCTGATCGGCAAGGACGCCGTCACGGACGATCTCGTGGCTCTTGCTCAGGCGGCGGCGGCTCAGGTGGACATCGCCCAGGTGGCAGTCGAGGCAGGTCTCAGCCCTGACCAGGTGCAGCGCATCGCCGCGCCGACACCGCCGACGGTCGAGCTGCTCAATGCGCAACCCGAGCGCGCCGTGCCGCCGATCCTGCTGGTGATCATCTTCGGGTTCCTCTTCTACTTCTCGGTGCTGACCTTCGGCGTCTCGATCGCGCAGAGCGTCGTAGAGGAGAAGCAGTCCCGGGTCGTCGAGCTCCTCGTGGCAGCCGTCCCGGTCCGGTGGTTGCTGGCCGGCAAGGTGCTGGGAAACACGGCGCTCGCCGTGGCGCAGGTGACGCTCATCGTCGGCGTCGGGCTGGCGGGGGCGGGCATCGCGGGACAGTCGAAGGTCATCTCCCAGGTGCTCGGCGCAAGCGGATGGTTCTTGGTGTTCTTCCTGCTCGGCTTCCTGATGCTGGCGTGCCTGTGGGCGGTGGCCGGCTCCCTGGCGTCGCGCGTCGAGGACCTGCAGTCCACCACGATGGTCATGCAGGTGACTGTCATGGTGCCGTTCTTCGCGACCCTGTTCGTGACCGAGCCGGGTCGTACCCAGCAGGTGCTCTCGTATATCCCGTTCACCGCGCCGCTGATGATGCCCGCGCGAGTCATCAATGGCACTGCGCAGGTCTGGGAGCCATGGGTGGCAGCGGGCATCGTCCTCGCGACGGCGGCCCTCTTCGTCGCTCTCGGGGCGCGCTTGTACGAGGGTTCGGTGCTGCGGACGTCGAACCGGACGGGGCTGATCCAGGCCTGGCGGTCGGAACAGTGAGCATCGGTACCCCCGGCTCGGCCGGCGCCACCCGCGCGCTGCTGCTCGGCTCGGGCGAGCTCGGCAAGGAGGTGGCGATCGAGCTGCAGCGCCTCGGCGTCGAGGTGATCGCGGTGGACCGCTACCCGGGCGCCCCGGCCATGCAGGTCGCGCACCGCTGGCACGTCGTCGACATGCTCGACCCGGTCGCGCTGCGTGCGGTGATCGAGGCGGAGCAGCCCGACCTGGTCATCCCGGAGATCGAGGCGATCGCGACGGCCGAGCTGGCCGCACTGGAGGCTGCCGGTCGGACCCGCGTCGTGCCGACCGCGCGGGCCACCCAGCTGACGATGGACCGCGAGGGCATCCGGAGGCTGGCCGCGGAGGAGCTCGGTCTGCCCACCTCGCCGTACCGGTTCGTCGAGTCCGAGAGGGACCTCCGCGCGGCTGTGGACGCCGTCGGTCTGCCCTGCGTGGTGAAGCCGGTGATGTCTTCGTCCGGCAAGGGCCAGTCGGTGATCCGCACACCCGACGACGTCGGGCCGGCCTGGTCCTACGCGGTCACCGGCGGCCGCGCGGCCTCGGGCGCCGTGACTCGCGTCATCGTCGAGGGCTTCGTCGACTTCGACTACGAGATCACCCTGCTGACCGTCCGCCACGCAGGCGGCACGACCTGCCTGGAGCCGGTCGGGCACGTGCAGGTGGACGGCGACTATCGCGAGTCGTGGCAGCCGCAGCCGATGCCGACAGCTGCGCGAGCGCGGGCCGAGGAGATCGCGCGATCGATCACCGCCATGCTCGGCGGCTGGGGCCTGTTCGGGGTCGAGCTGTTCGTCCGCGGCGACGAGGTGCTGTTCTCCGAGGTGTCACCGCGTCCGCACGACACCGGCCTTGTCACCCTGATCTCCCAGGACCTCAGCGAGTTCGCGCTGCACGCCCGAGCCATACTCGGCCTGCCGATCCCGGCGGTTCGGCAGCTCGGTCCGGCGGCGTCCTGCGCGGTGCTCGCCGAGGGCACCGGGGTGCCCGTGTTCCACGGGGTCGACGTGGCGCTCGAGCGCCCCGGGACCGACCTGCGGCTGTTCGGCAAGCCGTCGGTCGCCGGGCGGCGTCGGGTCGCGGTGACGCTCGCCCTCGGCTCTGACGTGGACGACGCGCGGGCGGCGGCGCGGGCGGCGGCCGCGGCGCTCCGCGTCGAGCTGGTGTGATGGCCGCGGACGGCGTGCGCGGCACCAGCAGCGAGTACGGCGTGAACGACGGCGGCGAGGACCGTGAGGTCGGCGTCGGGCCGTGGAAAGGGCCACGGCCCACGGACGACCACTACGACCCGGTGCTCCTCGAGCACGGCGACCGTCGCAACGTCGTCGACCGCTATCGCTACTGGCGCCTCGACGCGATCGTCGCCGACCTCGACGCTCGGCGGCACCCGTTCCACGTGGCCATTGAGAACTGGGCCCACGACCTCAACATCGGCTCGGTGGTGCGGACCGCGAACGCGTTCCTCGCGGCCGAGGTGCACATCGTCGGCCGGCGGCGCTGGAACCGACGCGGCGCGATGGTCACCGACCGCTACCAGCACATCCGGCACCACCCCACGGTCGAGGACTTCGCCGGGTGGGCGAGCGACGCCGGGCTGCCCGTCATCGGCATCGACAACCTGCCCGGCTCGGTCCCGCTCGAGGGCTACCCGTTGCCGCGCGAGTGCGTGCTGGTGTTCGGCCAGGAAGGCGCGGGGCTGTCCGATGCAGTCCGCGCCGTGGCACGCGACACCCTCTCGATCGCCCAGTTCGGGTCGACCCGGTCGATCAACGCGGGCGCCGCGGCCGCGATCGCGATGCACGCCTGGATCGCCCAGCACGCGGCCGGAGAGCCTGCCATCGATGCCGCCCGGGGGCCGGACGTCCCACGCCTGCCCCTCTGATTCCGTGCCAAGATTGACGCGGAACACCCTCATCCCACCGATCCGCAGGAGATGTCAGCGATGGGTATCGCAACCCCCGAGGTCTACAACGAGATGCTTGACCGTGCGAAGGCGGGCGCGTTCGCCTACCCCGCGGTCAACGTCACCTCCTCCCAGACTCTGACGGCCGCCCTCCAGGGCTTCGCCGACGCCGAGAGTGACGGAATCATCCAGGTGTCCGTCGGCGGCGCCGAGTACGCGTCCGGCTCGACGATCAAGGACCGCGTCGCCGGCTCGCTCGCCCTTGCCGCGTACGCCGCCGAGGTTGCCAAGAGCTACCCGATCACGGTGGCTCTGCACACCGACCACTGCGCCAAGCCGAACCTCGAGTCGTGGGTGCGTCCGCTGCTCGCCCTCGAGGTCGAGCAGGTCCGCAAGGGTGGTCTGCCGACCTTCCAGTCGCACATGTTCGACGGCTCGACCGTGCCGCTGGCGGAGAACCTGGTGATCGCCGAGGAGCTGCTCGAGCTCTCCCGGGCCGCGCACACGATCCTCGAAATCGAGGTCGGCGTCGTCGGTGGCGAGGAGGACGGCCACGCGGCCGAGATCAACGAGAAGCTCTACACGACGGTCGATGACGGTCTGGCAGTGGTCAAGGCGCTCGGCTCAGGCGAGAAGGGTCGCTACCTGACGGCTCTCACCTTCGGCAACGTGCACGGCGTGTACAAGCCCGGCGCGGTCAAGCTCCGCCCGGCGATCCTCGCTGAGATCCAGGCCGCAGTCGGCAAGGAGCTCGGCAAGGAGCGGCCGTTCGACCTCGTCTTCCACGGTGGTTCCGGTTCGACCGAGGCGGAGATCGCCGAGGCCGTCAACAACGGTGTCATCAAGATGAACATCGACACC